>Ga0129307_1000361_pt1 | contig 73038 bp, 62 predicted proteins | sample P1105metagenome_FD_94437 | JGI IMG/M metagenome (GOLD analysis project Ga0129307, IMG submission 94437) | Capybara group fecal microbial communities from Wisconsin, USA - P1105 metagenome | ecosystem: Host-associated > Mammals > Digestive system > Large intestine > Fecal | place: USA: Wisconsin...
CAGATTAGGTGATATGTCCATGGGTGTTATGACTCTCTCAACGTAGATCCCGCAGATCTTTGGCTAGTCAACTCCGGACTCGTTTTCACAAGCCCGCGACTTCAGTCGTGGGTAATTGACTGAGGATATCATAGTTTCATGGCTTGTTTGAGAGCATCGGATCCTGCGCCTTAAGGCTGTCCCTCCCTGTCCTGCGGACAAACAGATTTCTGGTCTGTCCCAGCTTCCACGACAGCGGAAATAACCATCTTCGAAAGTCCGAAAGAACGGTTCTGCCTCCTGGACGGGGACAAAACACTCACGACAAAAGATTCGAATTCCTAATACTATGCGCTAAACGCTTTACCCCCTCATCCAATGGGAAAACAAGCTCACCATAGTGCATATCGTCGAACTCGCCCAGTGAATATATCCAACGCGTGGATGCAAACGCTGCAAGATTCTGCACATTGTATTCCTTCACTCCGAAAGCCATTCGTATTGTTCTTATCTTGTAAAACAAATCATAATCCGGATCCCCATGCCCAATAATGCCTTTTTCCATGGACATCCAGACATCAAGGTCCTTCGCTGCACACCTGATATCCTCGAAAGAATCATTTTTCCCATTCGTAATCAGAATAAAGATCGGATCGCATGACCTGTATGACAAGTATCTCCAACTGAGACCCGGCAGAACAGCACGGATGGCACCTGCTGTATTTTTGCCTCCGCCTGCACTGATTTCATGCCATTGGAACTGTTCTATCGGAACTCCATGTTCAGCAGTCGATCCACAGAGCCAATGAACAGTATCGTTATAGGCAAGAACATGAACCATGATTATAACTTCCTTGGTTTCAGCAGCTTCAAGCAGCGTAGGCACCATGGTTCCCATAGTGTCATTCACAGCTTGGATCGGGTCTCCAATCATGGACTCAGATTGATCAATAAGAAAGAAGAAGTGGCACACATCTTCTACTATAGCATCCCGACGGTTCAAAGCTTCAGACATCTTATCCTCCTTCCCGGCCGTATATGCAGGCACAAAAGTGATTTCGTCGCTAAATGTTTTTTCACAGACGTCTGCCAAGCAGTTTCGGCATCAGGACATGCACCCTGCGATTCAGTCGGTGGGGCCCTGTTTGTGTATTCCATCACGCATCATTTGATGTTTTCTTTCTTTTCCGCAGGGATTTGTTACGTATACTCAATCAAAACAGTAAACCATGCGCTATTTTATAGCCTTTGATGCAATACTGCAGATTCACGAAGAAGGCATCAGCAAGGTGCTGTGCCAGGTGCTCCCTCACCTCATGCACCTGAAAAAACGCCTCCGAATCAGCATTTTCACAGTTGCCTGTGTCTTTTTATTCCCATCGTGGAAGAATATAGCCATATCGTCCCGATGATTGCTTTCAGTGCAAAACGGTCCGTCTGTCCAACAGGGCATTGGTGTGAAAAGCTGCTCTTCATTGAGGGCAGCTTGGCTTCATCGTCTTTTGAAAACACCGGATTCTGCATTTTTATTTCGCTTTCTTCAGGCACAGTACAACAATACAACAGATGCCTGCTCATTTAACAGGCTGTATTCCAAAAAACAGACAGCACGGATACACAGGAAGACGGATAATTCCATTCCGGATAGCTCAACTGTTTCACTGGAAACAGGTCTGATTCTTCACTTCTTGAATCAACGGTCCCTCTGTACCACGAGACAACCGCCCGACCCGATTATGCAGATTCTGCATCTTCAAACTGGCTCACATCGTCCTGCGGACAGATTTCTGCTCTTTCCCTACTATCATTCCCAGCCGTCGTCCGGAATCTCAATCTCAATGTTCCCTTCCTCAAGCTGAACCGGAGGAAAACCATTTCCCAAAGTCAACGACCGGATGACATCTTCAATACGCTTTGCCGCCTCATCCACCGGAAAAACAAATCTTCGCAATTCATCACTCTCATAATTACCAAATTCATCAAACCCGGTAAAATGATTGTAGGATGCAAAATTTTCGAGTTCCCTGGGATTGTATTCCTTAACCCCGAAAGCGATTCGCGTTGCGAACGCCCTGGCAGACAGTTCCTGGATCGCAGCTTCAGTTTCCTGGAACGACTCGCTTTTCCCATCCGTGATCAGAATAATGATCGGACTGATATGTGTGTGTCCCAGCAATCTCCGACTAAGACCCGGCAGAATGGCACGGATGGCACCTGCTGTATTATTGCCGCCGCCGGCACTGATTTCGTGCCATTGGAACTGATCCATTGGAACCCCATTCTCAGCAGTCGATCCACAGAGCCAATGGACAGTATCGTTATAGCCAAGAACATGGAACATGAGCATAACTTCCTTGGCTAAAGCAACTTTAACCATCGTGGGCAACATTATTGTCATGGCTTTATTCACTTCCCGGATCGGAGCTCCAATCATGGATTCAGAACAATCGATCAGAAAGAACAGGTGAATCTCATCCTCTTCAATAGCATACAAACGGTCCATGAATTCAGACATTCCATCCTCCTTCTCCGGTAGCATATCCCGATACAGTCAGCAATTGGAACAGTTACAGCAGTCAGGCAGTTTCTGTCTCCGGGAATGCGCACTACATCATCCTCTGAATTTGTTTGCGGAGCACCTGTCTCCACATTTCTTCACGCATCATCAGACATCTGAATGCTTCTTTGGCACAAATCCGTTACGGGTACTCAAGCAATACTGTAAATACATGTGCTTTTTCTTCGCTGATATAGCTCTTGATGCACTTTAACAGTTTCACCAGGGAGGCATCGGCAAGATGCTGGTTCAGTTGTTCCTGCACCTCATGCACCCGAAGAAAACGCCGTGAGATCCGCATTTCCACCGCTGCCTGTTTCTTTTCATACCCGGCCTTCATGGCTTTGACAATGTCGTCCCAGTTGTTGATGAGCGGACAGGGTGTATACACATAATCACACGGGGGCAGACGGATATCGGTGGGCAGGCGGTGTGTGGTGGAAATCAGCTGTTCCGACAGATTGAAATAGGTATGGGAGAGATAGCCGTACCGGTAATTGTCATTGGTCACATCCAGATAATATGTATGTCCCTCGATCTCGGCCAGGTTCCACGCATGCCCGTTATACTTCTTCTGCTGATATCTTGCTCCGATCAGCAGGTCGCCCACGATGACCGTGCACGGAATCCCGACTTTCCCGCACAGATACTTAAAGGCCATGGAAATTCCTTCACACACAGACAATCGGTCAAGGAAGACGCCTTCCATGGTATGCGCCTTATAGACTGCGTCCTCCTGCTCTCCATATGTCACATTCCGCACAATCCGGTCATGGATGATCATTTCACGCCGGTACTCGGAAACATGCTCTGTGTCCCTGAGAATGGACTGCACGGCAGATTCAATCTTCCGGTCTTTTTCCCGCGTTTCCTCCTCGGAATAGCGGTAGACCAGGTGGTATTCCTCAAACAGAGCATTTCTGTACACGACCGTTGCATACAGATCCGCATAATAGAACTCGGGATGCTCATACTTGATCGCCCGAATCAGACTGTTGAGATCTGCATCCCGTTTATACGGAACATTCACAATGCTCTGCCTGGTGCTGAAAGCGCGCACAAGAATATCATATGCTGCTTTCTCCTGGTCGCCGAGCCCATCGTAATACAAATGATCAACACGCATGCATCATTTTCCCCCGTTTCCTCCCTGACTGCCTTCCACAGTCACCACGCGAAGCTGCCTGCAGTACAGGCACTGGAAGCGGTAGCCCACCTTTTTCTCACACTGAAGATGCGTTTTCAGGCAGTCGCAGGAGCATGAAACCCGGCTCCGGCAGATCAGACATCCCCGCAGTGCAGGGGATGCCGGCCGGCAGAACTTCATTCTCGGATGAATGGTCACCCGTCCCGCCGGCGCTTTTTCCATTGAAAAAGAGACAATCATGCCCTGATTTCCATGAATTTCCTCCATGGCGGAATAATACTGATCCGCTATGGGACAATACAAAACATGCTCCTGATAGTTATCGACAGCCATTGCCCTCATCCTTCCGACCCAGTCAGTGAACCGCCCTGCTTACACACCCTGCAGAAAGAAATGGACAACCACGGTCAGCAGCATGCAGACCGTCATAAATCCGGCCGTCCTGCCCAGCATGGACCGGAAATTATTCCCCGTATTGCGGAGCCTGAGCACACTGATCACCCGGAACAGAAGAGAGACCACGAACACGATAAAGTCGAAGACAACAAACCAGCCCAGCGATTCCGTGACCGTCTGCTGGACATTCTGATAGCTTCCCATCCAGTATACAAGCAGAAGCAGCGGAGCGACAAACGCAGTAATTCTCAGCCATTTGGCCGACAGTTCCGCCTCTCCGGATAGTTTGTCCATTCCCTGACTCCGCCCAAGAAACAGCATCAGAAGAATGTGAATCACATAGAAGGCAGCACAGGCAATCGAGAAAATACGCAGTAAGACACACAGATCCATGATCATTGTCCCCTTTTCCGATCATTCTTCAGCCATGAGTTCGTCCCTGATAGGACAGCGGGCTTCGCGCCCTGTTTATGGAATGGAAAGCAGGCCTTTGGCTGACTCCCACAGCGCCTGAAGAGAGATGTTTGCACGGAAGTTTTCCCACATTTGGGCCAGAGGCGGCGGTTTGACCTGAACGCGTTCCAGGATTCGGCTTTGTTTGGACATCACAGCCCACCGGAACATATTGAGCTTTGCTTCAACCCGCCCGGCCGCGTTCTGCCACAGGCCGCTTATGCCCAGCACGCGTTCCAGCAGTCCGGTCATGGGCTGCAGTCCTTGGAAGACTGCCTGCAGCCTGCCGGCCCGCTCGGACCACGGGCCGCCTGTAGCATGGCTCAGCAGTTTTTCGCCACCCGTCTGAAGGTTGTTCACAGTCTGAGAAAACTGGACCGCAGCACGCCAGCCTCCGGCAGAAACACGGTCTGCAGCGGAATGGCCACACGCGGTGAGGCGGTCACCCATTCGGGCAATCAGCGCAGGCAGGCCCTGCGCATCGTCTGGCAGCGCAGCCGTGCTTCGAAGCACGGACACCCCCTGCAGGATGACCAGAACAGCCAGGGTCAGGGCCAGGATTCGGTTGACTCGCAGGGCGTGCACAGACCGCTGCGGAAGACGATAGAGCATCTGGTCCAGCTTTTCCAGACGGCGTTCTCTGTTCAGCCGGATGCCCGGATCCATCCCCTGTTCGCAGACCGGACATCGATTCACGGAATACGGATTTTCCGTTCCGCATGTTCGGCAGATCCAGCCCATACAGGCCCTCCTTTCTCACATGTTCCGACTGCATTCTGTTTTCCTGAATGCATCTGCGGTCTTTACGCCCCGGACAGTCGGGCCTATGCCCGAATCACCGCTTCCAGACCGTAGAGTGCCGCATCCGCTGCCTGAATCACAAACGAGCGGCCATTGACCATAGTCAGCCGGCAGCGTGCACGCTCCAGCCATTCAATGCGAACGATGTAATTCAAAGGACGTTCAAACGCCACTTCGTGCAGTACCTTTTCCTGCTTTGGTTTGTCCTGTCTGTGGACCATCCAGGCAGGAATGCTCTCTTCAGTGCTTTCATTTCCTGCCCGCCCCATTTCCGGAGGGGCCGGTGCAGTGGGCTGCGGTTCCAAAGTCGCCGGTTTGGATACGGCCTGCTCTTCTTCCTCCGTGGGACGAGCAGGTGCACTCACTGTCCCGCCTGTCCCCGCGGCCGCAGGCTGATTCGCTGTGTTCGTCCCTTCCCGCACAATCCACTCGCTCTGCGCCGGGTCTGAGAGGGAAAAAAGCCGCACAGAAATCAGGGCCAGGCGGTCCTCCTTCGTGACACCCAGCGTGCACTCCAGAGAAAGGCGCGCTTCCTTGCGGGGAAAGGCGACTTCCACCGACCCTTTCACCGCGCCGGACACGGAGAGACTGTAGTGCACGAAGGGAAATGTGTCCTCAAACTGCGTAAAACCTTCTCTCTGCGCCACTTTCCAGCGCGTATACGAAAGCTGCATGTCCGTTTCTTCGCCAGACAGCTTGATGCTTCTTGGCTTGCCGTCCGCATCCAATGCGTCGTTGAGGTGGACCTGAATCATGCATCCCGCAGAAGCAGCACAGTCTTTCAGGAGATCCGCTGTCTTCTGCGGATCCGGGGCGGCTGTATGCCTTGCCTTCAGCCGCGTGAAGAGTTCCGCATGCAGGTGGTCCACGGCTGGCAGACGCTTTCCCTGCATGTCTGCCTTGCGGGCCAGCTTCAGCGCTTCCTGAAACATGCACGAGAGCGCATAGGTCTCCCCGCCCTCAGGCGGCATGCTGTCTTTGGGCGAATCCAGCCAGCGGGCGATGTCCTTTCGGGTATAGGCATTGGCTTCCGGCAGCACTTCCGGTGCTGCACCCTGCACCCATGCAGACGAAAGGTCGGCCAGCGCAGCCTCCCAGACATTCCCGCGCCTGCGCATGAACAGATTGCCGAAGGACAGGACGCAGGCACGCACCTGTCCTTTCCGGAGACGGGCGGTCATCTCGAAGAGCTGAGCGAAAAACAGGTCCATTTCTGCTTTTGTCAGTTTTTCGGCCAGGGTCTCCGCTGTTACCGCCATCCATTCCTTCTCCAGAAAGGCGGTCATCACCTCATCCTGAAAAGCCACATACTGCATGCGGATTCCTGACGGATTCGCCTGAAGAAGCGCTTCCTGCACCTTCATGGCGTGGAGCTTCATGCGGGCGGCAGACTCCGCAGAAGAACATTTGCATTCACGCCAGCAGAACGGACCGGAATCCGAGTTTCTCCGCTTCCATCCGTTCCCGGTCAGCCCATCTCTGTCCTCCACCTGTTTCACCCCCTGCCCTTTTCGTTTTTCAGCCTGTATAGAAAGCCAGAATCTCCTCCACGACCTCTCTGCAGCTCTCCGGCCGGTCGGATGGAAGGAAGGACAGCATGCGGAAAATCAGGTCCTGATGCTGCCGGTCGAGTCCCGGGTCCAGCTGCACGACCTGTTCTGTTTTCTTTGAAAAGCTGACCGCACGCCCCGGCGTGACATTTTCCAGCAGCTTTGGTTCCTTTCCGGTCAGCAGCACGTGGTACAGGACGCCCAGCGGGAACATGTCCGACTGACGGGTCAACCCCCCCGGCACAGGCAGCCCGCATCCCGCCAGATGCATTTCCGGAGACAGACAGGACATCGCCTGCTTCGAAATCCGCAGCATTGGCCAGGATGGCGGGGCATCCGGGAAAAAGACAGTCGACAGGTCAAGCACCTGAATCGGTGCATCCATTGAAGAAGGAGCGTATGCAAAGAGAAATTCATGCATCGCACCGAAGATGGCCCCGTCATCATGCACGCACTGAACGGCTTTCAGCAGATCCACCATCCGCATATCCAGAAGAAAGACCGACCGCTGCAGCATCCGGACCCTGGAGAGAGGGACCAGGGGGCCTTCCCGAAGGAGCGCCATCATGACGTCCGTATGACAGACCGTATGCATCTCATAATGAAGAAAAGCGGGGCACTTCGCTGCCCAGCCCCAGGCGCACACAAGCACCCGCTCAGCGTTGCGGAAGCTCTGACCCACCTGCTCCATCCATCCACTGCAGCGCATTGAAATCGTCATGTCCGGATGCAGGGTGTCCAGAAATGCAGCGGCATACGCATCACCCGCCCGGTCCAGAGCCAAGCGCTGATAAAACGCATGCTTTTCAGAAAGCAGGCCTGGAAATTTCAGCCAGTTCCCCGGAATTCTGCCCGACGTACAGTATTTGACATCCTCCGTCCGGATCATGGAGAGCAGGTCCAGCATTTCCTGCATGTCCGGCCTGAGATCGGGACGTCCGGCGAGCCCCATGCGCAGCATGGCGTCCAGGGGGCCGTAGAGCGGGAGCATGGGCTGCGGAATCACGCCGCAGCGGTCGACAGCCGCTTCCGGCCCGAGCTTTTCCTCGCTCAGCAGTTCAGCGAACAGGAGAGACAGGGTGTACACGTCCTCCCGTGGGGCTGGTGCACCTGTTTTTCCAAAGAGGCCGGGATAGGCCCGGCGGACACCCTCCGGTGTGTTTTTGGGCAGCGGCATGGCCGCGGCGTCCGATTCCTCTCTGGAAAAGCCCAGAAGGCGCGCAGGCTTTCCGCCTTCCGGAACAGAGATCAGGCAGAGGGCTGAGGTGGTCATCCCCTTTCTCAGATAGCAGAGGATGGCATCCTTCAGGTCGGCCCCCAGCAGATAGTCGGCTTCATGCAGCCGGACGATCTGCGCGCACACGGAACGCAGGATCATCAGCAGTTCATCCGCAGACGAGGCATCCAGATCCACCTGTTCCTTTGGATAGCGCATGGTATGCACGCTCAGGACACCTTTATCCGCCTGATAGGAGACCGGGAGCAGCAGATTGCCATCACTGCGCACCCCGGGCAGGATCTGATCCACCAGCACATCCAGCCGGGAAGCCCAGAGCGCTTCCCGCTGCGGCGTCAACTTGAAAGTGAAGGACTGTTTATGCAGATGATTCCGGATCAGCCGCAGCACATCTGAAAAGCTCATATCATCACCTGCCCTCCACGCGTTCATTCTTCAATCATTCAGATCCCGGGCTTCGCGTTTTTCAGCGTTTCCCTTCTGTGCCCTTTTACAGTCTCCCGCCGTCCGGCCGGAAACGCAGATCGGCTGCCACACGCTCCGCCAGCTCTGCAGGCATGGCGGACCATGCCTGGCACAGTTCACGCACGCTGCCCGCCGCCTGGAACGCGGCGCGGTTCCATTGACCCACCCCGGTCCAGATCTCCGACGGGAGAGCATGAACCACCAGAAAACTGTGGAACGGATCCAGATCGGTTTCACCGGGATGCAGCCAAATCTGTTTCAGCTCTTCAAGGCTTTTGGGGATGCCCGGCGAATAGGGCAGCACATTTCTCTCCAGAAGAAGAGGGTATTCCGGATCAATCCGGTTCATGGGGTTTTCCAGCGGATACACCGGAGACACCGCATAGACCAGAATATACTGTGCCCGAAACGACTGCTTCTGCCTCGAGCGGCTGCACATCGCGCAGTACAGGGCTTCCAGCCCGGACTGCATTCTGGCCGTGTTCTCGCTCAGCGCAGAGGCATACTGCTGAACCTTCTCAGACTCAGTTACTGAGCACATGCGGATGGCATCCATGTCCATACTGAGGTCTTTATAGAAACACAGGCTGAGGGACAGATGAACCTGCCCCTCTTTCAGAGCGCGTTTTCCCATCTCTGAAACAATCCTGCCGTGCAGCTGCTGATGTTCCCGGATCAGGGGCAGCAGCAGCTGCACGCTGTCTTTGGACGTTTCCACGACAATCATGACGTCCAGCTGCAGGATGCCAGGTCTTTGCCGTCCGGCCGCAGTGCACAGCTGTTCGCCCTGTTCAAAAGGGTTCTGCATGGTTTCACCCCGCCCTTCAGGCCCAGTCCGCAGCATGCTCAAGCACCTGCACAGCCCGGTCCCATCGGTTTCCCAGAGGATCCATGAAGGCTTCCGTGAACACTTCCTTCAGTTTTTCCGGAAGCTGGTTCCATTTTTCCTGCTGTTTCTCATACCAGGGAATCTGCGGCGGACGGTTGGCTGCATTCTTTGGATCGAAAACAAACACGGCATCTGTCCCATAGATGACCGGGGCCGCAGTCTGTTCCGTCAGGCCCTGATCCAGACAGTACGCCCTGGCCTGCTTTCCGTCATACGGGAAGGCGCCGACCAGGAGAACATACGCCCAGACCAACATGGCAAAGGCCGTTTTCTGCTCGGCCGGCAGGCTGTTCCCCACATAGTCCGCAGGCGCTGTCAACCCAAGCGCTGTCTCAACAGAAAACCGTTTTTCCGGTGCCAGCCATTCAGGCGTCATGCAGACGATGCGTGCCGAAGACGTAGCAAGCCGGAACGTATTCATTGCAATCTTTGTCGGATACCATCCGGTTTTCCGGAAGGCTGCAAACAGTTCCGCTGCACTCTGAAGATAGCTCAGCCGGTCGCGCATCGGAAGTCTCAGGGCTTTTTTGGATCCGGCTGTCAGAACCTCTTCTTCCGGAAGCGCGACAGCCGACAGAAAGCTGCCCTGACCCTGCGGCACCTGAAAGAGATGCTCCACCTTCAGGGGACTGAGCGCTGCAGTCTCCTCCTGATCCTTCAGTTCACGGAGTACCTGCTGCCGTTCGGCTTCCTTCTCCGGCCAGAGCACCAGCCGAACCTTTCGCTGATCCTTTTTTGTTCGTGTATACAGGACCGCTCCGGGCACCATGTCTGTGACCCAGTACAGGTCCTCAGGATCCGGACCGGACGGGACATGCGCCGAGAATGCATCCGGCTGCCTTGGAGGGCTCTTGAGCAGACCGCTGTCACTCTGCGCAGGCGCCGGGGAAGGCGGAGGCGGCTGTACCGTCTGCTTTTGCGTCACCGTTCGGGCCGGTGTCTTCAGCTCCGGAGCAGAATGCGTCACCTGAAGTGTCGGGAGCGGTTTGAGCGGGGATACTGTCGGATGGGCATCCGCTGTCTGCATGCCCTTGGGAAGAGACAGAATCTGCATCATGTACTGACGGTCCGCTTCACGGATCTCGTAAAGATCCCCCTGCCGGACCAGAAGGGTATCCCCACTGTTCACCTGCTGCCCGTTCCAGCACACATCCGCGTCCGAATGCAGTTTCCATTTTGCCTGCAGGCCGCCGGCAGCAGATTTTGAAAACAGCACAGCAATATCCTGGCTGCTTCCCTTGCTGTTCCCCTCCGTTCGGATTTCCGTAAATGTCACAGCCCTGTCCAGCAGTGGAACATCCATCTCCCTGGCTTCTCCTCCTTTGGAAAGGCGTACATGGATCGTCAGGGATTGAGGTTTTTCCGGTTTCTGCACCAGAGGAGCCTGCTGCCCCGCATACTGTTCAAACCAGGAAACATACAAATCCGATCCCATAAGCGGAAGAGAGACCGTATGATGATAAAGACGGATGATCGGATCCAGATATTTACTCGCTATTTCCATCCAATTCATTTCAATCCGCTGCGCGTCAGCATCCCCGCTGACCGGATCCAGGGCAAACTGAAATGCATTGGCATCCCACACGCACAGGATTCGGTCGGCAGAAAGACGCAGGCGATACTTCTCGATCACTTCAACGCATGGTGCCAGCGCAAGGCCATATGCATTTGGGTTTTTTACCCGACTGGCATTTTCCAGTGTGGAAATCCGTCGGTCCGGCCGCCCGCTGTAAAAAGGAAGCGAAGCAATCCATCTTTGCTCTGTATCCCTGGCGCTGGAAGATACCAGGCCAATCGGTGCAATCATGCATCTGAGATCCTGTACAGGGACCCTGTCATTCAACCATTCCCTGATGGAGCTCTGGTCGACGTCATTCGCTGTGACAAACAGATAGTATTGGCTGCGTTCATTGTCCCGAACCAGTTCGTAGTTGCGGTATTGTGTACTGATGAACGGTTTTCCTGCAACCCGACGATATCGCATGCCATCAATGGTCTCGATATCATCCGGATATCGGTTTTTCATTCACCTTCACCCCCTGTCAAGGTTTCGTGACATCGATTTTCTTAATCCAGACCGTCAGCGTCTCAAATTTCACCTGGTCATCGTCTGTGATCGCTTTGACTTCATTCGGATTGATGACCTCGACCGCCACGCGCTTCCCACCCTGCAGCTTATAGATCTGAGCAGGATGACTGGTCATATTCTGCAGGCCCACCGTCGCTGTGGCCGGCGCGGCACGCAGACAGAACAGCGAATTGCCCGGCAGTCTGGAACTCAGGTTCTGTCCGGATATCACGTTTCCGCTGCCCACGGTGTAAGTCAGTGTTTTCTCCCCATTCACCTGACCGTCGGGTGTACGGTAACCACACTGAACGGACAGTTGGGTCTTTCCCACCGTCCATCCTGCCTGCACAGACGCCGCATTGGTCTGCGTCGTATTCTGACCCTGATTCGTCTGCGTCGTATTCTGACCCTGATTCGGCTGCGTCGTGTTCTGGTTCTGATTCGTCTGCGTCGTGTTCTGGTTCTGATTCGTCTGCGTCATGTTCTGGTACTGATTCGTCTGCGTCCCGGACTGTCCCGAAGCCGAACTGATCTGCTTTCCACACTGCGGGCAGACCGTGGTTCCCGGAAGAACGCTCCGGCCGCACTGCGGACATTTCTCTCCGCGGGTCGGGTCAAATGAACAAATGGGACAGGCAGACATCGTATGCGGATACCATTTTGCACACTTCTGGTTGCCGCAGCGCTGCCAGAGCTGGGTGTTGCCGCAGTTTGGACAGGTTCTTTCTGTCACTTTGACGCGGTTGCCGCATTTCTGACAATCAGTGAACATGTAATTATTGCAGGTTTTGCAGATGACTTCATTGCTCGGATTATCGTTGCCGCAGGAAGGGCAGCGAACACCTGCAGACTGTTTGGTCCTGTGGGGTTTTCCACACCGTACGCAGCGTTCGATCGATTTGGGTGTCAGTTCCTGACAGTTGGCACACTTCTCTTTGGGGACTTTTTTCCCGCACAGCTGGCAGACCTCTGCGCTGCCGAACGTCCATTTCCCGCATCCGGGACACTGGACCAGGGTGTTGGAAAGACTTTCAAAAATGCTCAGCCAGTTGCTCGGTGTGGTTCTGTCTTCGCGCTTTGCATAAGGCAGTCCGTCAACAAATGTCCTGGTCAGTCCATTCCTGACTTCGGGAGGCAGGCGCATCCAGAGTTCTCTCTGCACCTTATGCGCATCCTTATAATGCTCTCCCCGTTCGGGCAGCGCATTGGAGACATTCTGCTCATTGAAGATAAAAACGGCCTTTTCACCCAGCACCACCTTGGCAACCTCGTTGTCATAGATTGAGCCATGGCTTTTACAATAGGTCATCATGAACCGGCCTTCCATCGGGAAAGCCCCGACAAACAGGCGCAGCAGATAGGAGGCCAGCTGAAAGCGGTCCGTATAGCGGTCCGGGAGTGCATTGTGGGTGAAGATTTCCGGTGCACGGTACTGGGAGGTACCCTGAATGGTTTTGATCGACGGCTCACCGACATTGTCGTTGTCAATCACGCGCACCTCACCTTTTGCCGGATTCAGATAGATATTCCCCTCGTTGATGTCCTTATAGCTCTTCCCGTTGCCCAGATTCAGCGCAACAAAGAACCTCGAAAGGTTTTTTCCCATGGTGCAGATGACTTTCGAGTCCGGAAACTGCCTGCTTTTCATCAGCTTCGTTACAGAAACGAACTGTCCCAGATCGACATATTTCATCACATACCCGAAGGTGCCCGAGTTCGGAAAGTCCAGTACTTCTACAGGCGGCACAATAATATCGTCCACCGTGCTGACAGGATGAGCAATCAGATCCTGAAGATTCTTCCTGATGTTGATCTGGGCCTGTCTGACCACCTCATTCTCGGGCTTTGGATACTCCTTGATGACCCAAAATGCTCCGGGTGTTCCCTTCTCCTGGAATTTGTAGGTTTTTGCAACGCCGCCTTCTCCAAGCGGTCCAACAAACACAAGCTCCTTTTTCAGTTTGGACGAATACAGGGTATATTCCTTTTTGCCATTCGGCTGTGTGACAACCTTCAGGTCCTTCTTCATGCTCTGTCACCTGCCTTGTTTTCTGTCAGTTGAATGGTATAGGTCTGGCGCCCGGTATCGGTACTCTGCACAATGATCTGACGCCCGTTCTTCAGCATGGCTATCCCTCGCGGAGCACAGTCCGCTTCCGTACCGTCCAGATCTTTCACCTTCCAGGCGGATTGTCCCGCATTTCTCATGCCCAGCATCCCGTTCTGGGGATGACGCACGACGGTGAAAAACCTCCGCTGCACTTCCGGAAGATCGCTCAGGCCCTTCCCGGTCAGGTAATAGCAGCTTCCCTCCGCTGCATCCCCGGGCGAGAAGAACGGATAGGCCCACGGCTGATGGTCAGCGGAAACAAAACCGATCAGTGCAGGTGAGAGCTGTTCCATTGTCAGATGCCACGGGACAGGCGGACACGGAGCCTTCTCACAAAGGACGGCCTGCGGGACCAGCAGACGTCCCCGAAGCATGTCCGTAAACATCCAGCAGGGTGCGGTCCAGTCCAGAAACAGACCGGCTTCATCCAGGCGCTCCTGCAGTTCGCTGAGCTGCTCGTGCAGGATCCCGACGCCCCGATTGACTTCTGTGTCGACTTTCAGCACTTTTTCGCCCGTCTTCAGGCTCACCCCGCGGACGGTCTGCGAATGACTGCAGTATCCAAAGGCCTGCATCGCTTCCTCAAGCGTACACAGAGAAGAATCACCGCCCAGATGATAGGCATAAAAACGATAGCCTGCCTCACTCCATACATCATCCCGGGTCTGCGGAAGCAGGATCACCTGCTCAAGTCCCAGCCTGGGGCTTCGCACTGCACAGGCTTCGTCTTCTGGCAGCGCACAGATGAAGATCTTTTCCGTCTTCGTGTAGACATTGTAACTGACCCGTCTTCCCAGTGTACGGTGCAGTTCGATCTCTGCGCCTTCCCCGACATGTGCCCGTACGGACCTGCGGACTTCCTGCATCCATGCCGGCACGCTCTGTCCCTCGGCAAAAGCCAGTACCACCGTACAGTCATCCGACGCATTCCTCTGCCTGGACAGGTCCGGCCCTCGCTCCTCACCGGCAATAATCCCCTCGTAGACAAACGGAAGATACGGTTCATTGTACTCTGCAAACCGCTTCTGCAGCTGGAGTGCCCAGATATGCCAGCTGTCCGGACCGATCTTTGCCATCTGATCCGCCATGCCGTCCGTGGTCAGCAGTACGCCGGGAAACTGATCTCTTGGAAAGACCCCGGTCTGTACATGCTCAAGGTAGGTATCATACATCAGTCCGCGCGGTGCAGGCGAGTCTTTTTCTGTGAGTCGAATGCGCTGGAAATCCTGCCTGTTGAATAAGATAATCTGTCCGTCTCCGATGTTTCTTACCACCCACCAGTGTTCTGTTGCTGCAGCAAACATCAGGGTTGTGCCGTACAGACGCGGAATGGTGACATTTCCTTTCGTCGGATTCTGCTTCCAGTCTTCCGTGATCCGCCGGAGCCACTCAGCGCGGACTTTCCGGAAGAAAGCATCCGAACACAGTTCCTGCACAAACTTTTCTTCATCAGCCTCCGTCCTGCCGCACTCAGCGACAAGGTGGGCCACACTTTCGCAGGCCATCCTCGAACCCAGGTCACTCCGCGGGCACGCACTGACGCCGTCGGCTGCCATGACAACAAAGCCATGTGCATGCTCTGCATACAGACAGGCATCCTGACAGGGCATCTTTTTTCCGAGATGCCCAAGACCGATGCGCCGTGCCTCAAAAATCCGGAAGTCTGCCGCATTCTTCAGGGCATACGAATGACTTTCATACGTGCAGTACTCCTCCGGCTGCTGTGCACGTTCTGCAAAATGCTCATCCTGTTCCTTCAGGCTGACCATCTGCGGCATGACATAGGTCTGTTTTCCGTAAACCGGCTGCTCCTGGGTTGACCGTTCTGCGGAAGCCTGCCCGGCACCGCTGCCTTCTGTATTGTTCCCGGCCCCATTCGTTTCACCGGCTGCAGCCGCCTCAGTCTCCGCGTGATCCTTCTCCTCTTCTGCTGCCTGCTCCCATCCCGCTTCTGAAGCCCCGGCCTTTCCATCCTCTGTGTGCTTCTGTGCTGCCTGCGGCTCCTGTGCCTCAGCATCCTGACGCTCCGGTTTCAGATCATCCGATGACGACTCTTCCTGCCGGACTGCATCCTTCTCAGAGGCGGAAGGGGCTGCAGCGGCTTTCTGCGTCTCATACAGCGTCCTGCTGACTGAAAGACATCCGGGAATCATGGTCGAAAGGGTCGTCATGAGCTGGTCCTCTGACTGCACAGTGCTGAACATACGAGGGCCCTTTCCTTCCTCATTCTGACTCTCCATCGTCGGACCTGCCTCCGATGCCCATGCATTCAGTGAGGATGCTTCCGCATCATGCTGTATGGAAATCACAGCACGGATGCAGTCCTGTGCATCCATCCCTTCAGGGAGCAAGTCCGTTTCCGCCTTCTCCCCGGCATGCACCACAATCAGAGCCGGTCTGGGTTCATGACTCCTGCCGGCCTCCAGAATCAGGTTCCGGGCTTTTTTCATAGCCTGTGAGAAATCCGGCTCTGCGCTGAAGGAAGCATCGGTGAGTTGTTGCTCCTCATGCCATCCGCCAGCGGCATCGCCGTATTCAATCCAGCTGACATCAAGATAGTAGCCTTTTCCCTCAGCAAACGAGCTCTGCGACTGGATGGTTCCAGGCAGAATGGAATACAGCGTCTTCTTCTGCCATTCTTCCCCGTCTGTTCTCATGTTCAGAAGCAGGATCAGACGCAGATTGACCTGCTGAAGGCTGTTATCCATGAATGCCATTCTGTATTCCTCCCATCGAATCGCATCATCCAGGCCCCTGTGGGAACCCGAATCATGGTTCTTCATTGTATTCGCAGTCAGACCGTGGGTTCATATATCTTCTCATGCAGAAGATACATCGAATGCGCATGCTCCGGTATCGCTTTCAGACGCTTCAAGCGGAAGGTTCTCTGACCGTTCAGAGAACCTTCCGTACGTCTTTGCTCTTACACCCAGCCGCCCTCGGGGATTTCAATCGTCGGTTCGTCGTTATCCGGATTGGTTACCGAATCAATCAGTGAAGAAACCGCAGCCGACTTGATGATGCCGGCAATACGCTGGGCTTCGGCCACCGGGAAGATCAGCTTCTGCTCCACAGGATCATTCACCTGATCGCCGAATGCATCGATCTCGACCACTTTGCCGGTGGAAGCAAACTCTTCCAGTTCCTTCGGATTGTAGCCCTGCACGCCGATTGCAATCCTCGTCGTCTTCTGCTTCTGGTCCAGTTCCTGAATCGCCGCCTTGGTCTCAGCGAACGAATCGCTTTCACCGTCCGTGATCAGGATAATGACCGGACGATACGTCTTGTGCCCGAGATATTTCTGGCTGAGGCCAGGCAGGATGGCCCGGATGGCGCCTGCCGTATTGGTGCGTCCGCTGGCACCGATTTCATGCCAGTGGAACTGGTCCATCGGAACACCCTGCTCGGCGGTCGATCCGCAGAGCCAGTGAATATCAGTATTATAGGCGAGGACATGATAGAATGCTGTCACTTCCTTGGAGTTGGCAACACTCACCAGGGCCGGGAATACAGTCTCCATTGCCTCATTCAGGGTCTGGATCGGCGTTCCCCCCATGGAACCGGAATTGTCCAGAACAAAGAAGAGATGGACCTCATCTTCGACAACAGCTTCCCGACGGTTTACAGTTTCAGACATAGTAAGCTCCTTTCCCGGCATCTCCTGCCGGATCGAGTTGTATATTTATCAATGCAGACATGCTCTGCATGATAAAACAGGAAAAAAGGGAAAATACTTCGCGCAGCTTTCTGCGCATTCGGAACCATCAGACCATGCGCTCCGTATGGCTTCTGCGGCATTGCACCCGGAAGCGTGCATGGGCTCATACTTCGCTTTCCGGACTCGCAGCAAAATCCATCCGGAAAGAAATATCCGTCCTGCGCTCCTCGAATGAATCACCATGAGACATTTTCGCCTGACTCTTTCCTGCACCTTTACGATATTCCTGCATTTGAGGTGCATCAGAGCCACTCGGGCGACGGTGCGGATACCGTGACCGTCTCTGCATCGGGGTGATCCAGTGTATCCACCAGCGAGGACAGTGAAGCGGCACGGATCACAGCAGCAATCTGGCCGGCTTCCATGACTGAAAACACGAGTTTCTGTTCCACAGGCTCCCCGACCGGCTCACCGAAAGAATCCAGCATCACCACACTGCCGTCGGTTGCAAACGCATCGAGTTCCTTTGGATTGTATCCGTGTACACCGATAGCGATCCTCGTCGTTTTCTGCACCTGCTTCATTTCTTCTATGGCAGCCCGGGTGTCGCGGACATCCCAGCTCTCCCCGTCCGTCATCAGGATCACAATCGGTCGGAACGTCCGGCGCCCCAGCAGACGTCTGCTCAGCCCCGGGAGCACGGCGCGAATAGCATCTGCCGTGCAGGTCATCCCACCTGCATCAATCTCGTGCCAGTGAAATTGATCCATGGGTACACCTTTCTCTGCGGTGGAGCCGCAAAGCCAGTGAATATAGGTATTGAAGCACAGCGCGTGAAAAAAGAGCGTCACGCCGCGGCTTCTGGCTACGCTGACCATATTGGGAACCAGCGTTTCCATGGCTTCGTTGAGCGTCTGAATTCTTTGACCGGTCATGGATCCTGAATTATCAAAAAGGAAAAAAACATGCATCTCATCCAGAACCATCGCACGTTCATGCTGCGCTTCACGCATACTCTTTCCCCTTCCTTTCCATTCAGATTTCCCGAACAGCCTGCCTTTCAGCCGTTCACCTTATGCACCTGCTCCGGCCGATCTTCTTCCGCCAGCTCCAGATTCACTGTGTCTGCGTGTCGATTTACGCCGAAGGAGCCGAAACATGGCATTTACAGAGCATATGGATATCCCACCGGTTGGCTCCAAAAGCATTTCAGTATTGCACTGCGAACACCAGACTGCGGATTATGTTTCATTCTGCAGCAGGTCGAGATAATGCTGAGGGATATCATCTTCCTCGACGATCCGCTTTTCCATATCAGGAATCTGCATCTGTATGCAGCGTTTCCGGCACCTCTCCCTCAGTTCCATCACCATTTTTTCCGCAATGCGCGCATTTGCTGACCGTTCAGGGGGCAGACTGGCAAGGGATTCAAAGATGCGTCTCAAAAGCCGGTCCGCGTCATCCGAAACCCTGTACTCACTGTCCAGCTTTTTATGGAAAATCCGGTAAAGTTCTTCGCCGGAATAATTCGGCAGATGAATGACACGAAACCGCCTGGCAGCACCCGGATCCAGCTGCAGCAATTGATCCAGGTATTCAGGATAGAAAGCAAGCACAACCAGAAATGAATGGCTTTCATCTGTCAGTGACGCCATCAAGGCACAGAATACTTCCTTCATGGACGGATCAATCAGCACATGCGCTTCATCCACAAAGAGAAGCTCCCTGTGTTCCCTGGCGTCTCGAACAAATGCCTGCACTCTTTTTACGGATTCGCCAACAAAAGCCGACCGGAATTCAAAAGGTGCATACCCTGCTGGAACTGCACTATCCAGAAGACCGAGCGTATAATACATTTCACTCAGCATTTTCGCTGCAGTGGTTTTTCCTGTGCCCGGAGCACCGGACAGGATGATGGGCCCCGGCAGCAGCTTGTCCGGGCTTTCACCTTCAGCCAGCGCTGCTGACACCCGTACCAGTTCTGCGTGCAGAAACTGTTTAAGCTCCTCCATGCCTGCAAACTTCTCGTTGAATGATGTCAACAGTTCAGAAGCCTGGTTGAACCGCTGCTGATTGATACTCTGCATTCGCTCCATTATGCATGCCTCCAGTCTGTCACATGGTTGGGAGCCTGGGAGAAATCATACACACCGCCACATTCCAGCCCTATACATTCTGGGCATATACCGCCATGCATAACCTCCGGATATCCCTGCCCAAGCCATAAAGCATCATTTTCTCAGTTTATTCACAGCCGTTTTCGCACGGGGCAGTATGACACCTCAAAGTCTGGGATAATAATTGTCGGTTCTTCGTTATCATGCTTGCACGTCGAATCTATCAGCGAACTAACAGCAACCGCCTTCATGATATCGGTAATGCCCCGCGGATCGGCTACCGGAAAGATCAGCTTCTGCCTTACAGGTTCATTTGCCTCATTATCAAGCGCATCAACCTCGACCACTTTACCCGTGGAGGCAAACGCCTCCAGTTCCTGCGAATCATAGTCCTGTATGCCAATCGCAATCCGAGTGGCCCTTTTCCAGAGATAGTTATCCGCTGCCTGAATTGCTTCTCTGGTTTCAACTAACGAATCACTTGCTCCATTTGTAATCAAGATAACAACCGGACCTACTGTGCAGTGGTCGGAATGGAGCCTGCGAAGCCGGGCAGAACAGCCCGGATAGCGCCTGCCGTATTGGTGCGTCTGCCAGCACTGATTTCATGCCAGCGAAACTCATCCATGTGAACGCCATCCTCTGCAGTTGAGCCGAAGAGCCAGTGAGTATCGGTATTATAGGCAAGGACATGGAAGAATGCTGTCACATTCCTGGAATTAGCGACACTGACCAGGGCAGGGAATACTTTTTTCATTGCCTCATTCACACTCTGGATCGGCGCACCTGCCATGCCCGCTGAATTATCAATAAGAAAGAACAGATGGATCTCATCGAAATCAATGAGTAGCCTGTCGAAAAAACCTTCACGTATTTGTATTCCTTTTCTCTTTCCATTGGAGATGCTTTATGTCCATTCGAGCAGTGATTCGGAAACTGTGATGTACTCTGCATTGGGATGATCCAGTGTATCCACCAGTGAAGACAGAGAGGCTGCCGTGAGCACAGATGCTATCTGGCTGGCTTCAGTCACAGAAAACACCAGCTTCTGTTGAGTAGTACCCACGTCTTCAGCATTGAGGAGAATCTGGCTGGCCACATTGCCTGTAGATGCGAACGCGTAGAGTTCCTCCGTATCACACTCCTCCACACCAATCGCGATCCTCGTTGTTCTCTCCTTAGCATTCAGTTCTTCTATGGCCGCCATGGTAGCCTTCCGATCATTGCTGTACCCGTCCGTCAGCAGGATCACAATCGGCTGGAACGTCCGGCGGCCCAGCAGACGTCTGCTCAGCCCCGGGAGCACAGCGCGAATGGCATCTGCCGTGCATGTCATCCCACCTGCATCAATCTCGTGCCAGTGAAATTCATCCATCGGGACGCCTTCCTCTGCTGTGGAACCACAAAGCCAGTGGATATCGGTACTGAAGCTCAGAGCGTGAAAAAGGATCATCACGCTGCGGCTTTCGGCCACACTGACCATAGCAGGGATCAGGCTCCGCATGGTCTCGTTCAGCTTATAAATTTTATAACCGGCCATTGACCCTGAATTGTCAAAAAGGAAAAATACATGGATTTCCCCTTGGGGCATCGTGTTTTCATACTGTGTTTCACACATTCCATTTTCTCCTTCTGTCCAGTTTGGATTGCTCGAACTGAACGCATCTCAGCCAATCGCCTCGCGGATTTCATCCGGCAGATCCTCTTCCGTCAGTACCCAGTACGTTTCGTTTTTCGCATCAATGCCCTGCCTTCTGCATCTCCGCCTGTGAATAAAGCAGATCTCCTGATACAGGGATTCCATCTTCCGTCCATTGCCTGAAGTCGGTGTCCGCTCGGCATAAAACACATCACAGTAGTCCCTGACCGCGTCGAGCAGTTCCGGGGCAAGCGTGCGTTTTGCATTTTCCGGGCGCTGCGTAATTTTTTCAAAAATCCGGAACAGCATGGGACCGTCATAATCCGGAATGCGGATCACCTGTACACGCTCCCGCATGCCAGGATCTGCGGCAAGGAATTCCTCTTCCCGACTCAGATAGACAATGAAGATGACTCGCAGAGGATGTGTGGTTTCCGTCAGTGGGGCCATGAACGCCTGAATGGCTTCCTGGCCTGTATTGCTGACAAAATGTTCACTTCCGCTGAGCAGCTGATGTGCTTCATCAATCACCAGCAGCCGGTTTTCCTCCCTGGCCTGCTGAATGATGCGGTGCGTATCCTCCTGGGTTGCATTGACATACCGGTTGAGCAGCTGGGATCCGGACATGATCAGCGGCTCTTTCGAAGAGAGGAGATTGAGCCTGAACATGGCATCTGCAAGGAAGCGTACAATGCTCGTCTTGCCGGCACCGGGGTTGGCTGAAATCACCAGTCCCTTGACCGGCATGGTGACAACCGGTTCATCCAGAATGATGCGCTCCTCGACAAGGTCTGCCTGTTCCTCAATCCAGTCCTGTACGTCTTCGAGGCCGACAAACTGCGAGCTGAAGCTTTCAAGAATCTCCTCGCGCAGTTCGGCCATCGGTTTTTCCTCATCCGGAAGCCTGTCCAGATAAAACTGCGGAATATCGGCCTCCTCAATGAGGTTGCTCCTTGGGTCACTGTAGGGAATCTGCATCTGCTCACAGCGAGCCCTGCGCAGGTCATGCAGTTCCTTCAGCAGGTTTTCCACTCTCCGTCCGTTGCCTGAGCGCTCAGTATGGGTATTGGCAAAATATTCACAGACCCGCCTCAGTGTTCGGTCTGCTTCATCTGAAACACTGTATTCAGTGCCCAGCATTTTATGCAGAATCTGGTGGAGCTCTTTCCCTGAATAATTCGGAAGCTCAATCACCCGGAACCGGCTTGCGCCGCCCGGATCGAGCTGCAGCAGTTCATCCCTGAATTTCGGATAACTGGCCAGCACCAGCATGAACGGATGTTCTTTATCCGTCAGCGGCGCCATGAGCGTCTGAAAGCCTTCCCGCTTGCCCTGGTCCCTCAGCTGATGTGCTTCATCCACAAAGAGAAGCGCTCTTCGGTTCTGCGCTTCTTTTACCCATTTTCCCATCGTCTCATTGGCTGCATTGACCAGAGACGATGTGAATTCAGACGCGCTGTGGATGATTGGCTGATCGCTTCCCAGAAGTCCGAGGGCGTGGTACATTCGGCCCAGCATCTTTGCCACGGTGGTTTTGCCCGTGCCCGGCTCGCCGGACAGGACAATCGGAGTCAGGCCAAGATCATCAAGACTCTTTCCTTTGGCCATCGCTTCGGCCACACGTCTCGCCTCAGCGCTCAGCCATTTCTTGACGCCTTCCATGCCCACAATCTTTTCATTGAACTCGGCCATGACCACAGAGAGCTGGTCATCCATTTTGACCTTTTTGAACCAGTCTTCCGAATATCCGCACCGCACAAAGGAGGCTTTGGTAATGACATTGCCGCGCTCTGCTTCCCCGATCAGATTATTGGCAAGTGTTTCCATAGCACCTGCATTGCCGAAGGTGCTGCGGTCACGCTCATAATAAAGGCGGTCAATAAAGTAGGCAAGCGGCGATGTGCTCTCATCCCCCGCCTTCGCACACCGGAGCAGAGCCGGCGCAAAGGAATGTCCGCGCTCTGTGACCATGTTCATCAGGATTCTGCGAAGCAGCTCTGGCTTATAGTCATCAAGTGTAATGAAATTCCCCTCAAAGCGCCGCGGAAGACCCGGATCAATCGCTTCGCTGATCAGTTTCTGGATGCCTTCTGGATAGCCGGCCAGCACCACACTGAAATGTCTCGAGGGATCCGTCATAGCATGAACCAGCGTGCGGATAATCTGCCTGCCGGTAGGTTCATGGTTGGCTCCGCCGTCTTTATCCAGCAGGTTATGCGCTTCGTCCAGGAACAGAACACCTTCCTCTGCCCGGTCAATGGCATCAATGGTTCTCCGTTCAATCCCGCCGACATGCGGATCAACAAGATCCGCCTTGGACACTTCCACACAGTGCCCCAGACGCAGAACACCCAGCCCGTGCAGAATGTCCCCGATATGCCTTGCGATCGTCGATTTCCCGGTGCCCTGGGCTCCGTAAATCACGTAGTTCGGGATTTTTACACGCTGGTTCACGGTTTCCTTCACGGTGATGCAGCGGTCCACGCCGAGCTTTGGTGCTTCCTTTTGGACCTTTGGAAGCGCATTCTGCATGGCATGAATCTTCTTGATGCTCTTTTCCATCAGAGCCACTGCATTCTCCCAGCCGTCGCGGCGCAGCGGCGCAAGGACATCCTTGTTGTTCGTTCGTTCATCCCGCCGCCCGAACGCATGCTCGATGAATTCCTGAGTGAGCGGGCAGAAGCCGTCCGCGGCACAGCGGTCGACTTCCAGAACCAGGTTTTCGCTGATATAGCGCAGTGTCAGCGGTTTATCCAGTCCCCTTGCGTTTCGCGCGATATACAGCAGACTGTCAGATGCTTTCTCAAGGTTTACCCCGGCCACCTGAAGGCGGTTTCCGTTATCCGTCCCCACAATCGCCAGGCGCTGCAGGAGGTGCTGAACTTCATCGAGGCCCGGCATGCCGACACGGAAGCAGGTATCCGGATTCAGTTCAAGGGTTTGTTCACCCTGAATGCAGAATTTGCCCGACAGGGAGGTCCCATGCAGCCGGTTGAGCATACTCTGGGTGCTGGCTTCCGTCGCCGGTGCCAGCAAAATGCACAGGTTTTTGGCGCGCAGGGTCTCAAAGTCCGTATTCAGGAAGTTCAGGATCTGTGGGTTTTCAAGAACCCTTGTGTTGAAAATATCATAAAACACGACCGCACACTGGGCTTTCGAGTCCCGAAGATGCCTGACAGCACGTGCCCAGAACTCGGAGAGCAGCAGGGCCGGTTCACCATAGACAACCGATGCGGCAGGTGCGGCCTGTGCATTCTCCCCCGTCTGCGTCACTTCCGCATCGTCTCCGGGACGCTTTCTGACCCGGGTGCGGATGGATCTGGTCTTGACCGCCTGCGCTCCTGACTGATCCGAAGTCTGCTCTGAGGAGGTGCTGCCCTGTCCTCCCTGCTCATTGATTTCATGTCTGCGCACAGGTGGCGCATCCGGATTGCGCAGCCAGAACCTGGCGCTTTCTGCATCGAGGCAGAATGCGCCGTGATTTCCTTCATCCCCGTAAAACACGATATGCTGATATCCCTGTGCTTTGAGCAGCCGGACCAGATAGACACTGAAAGGACTTGCCAGAAGGTCGTGATCAATGACCAGGTCATTGACATTTCCATAGGCCAGCAGTGTTTTGGTCACACCGCGCGCCTGTTCAAGGAAGTTTTTCATATGCCCATCTCCTTTTCTCAAGCCTGGAATTCAGCACCTGTCCCATCAGACCTTGGTGACCGGAGGCAGCTGACGCACAATGGTTTCATTGTCATAGCGCGGATCCTGAGACTGCGTGTTCTGCGTGGCCTGTTCGCACCCGATATTGGCTTTCATGCCCTTCGCCTGCAGCGCCTGAGCAGCCTGGGTACGCAGGCTCTGCATGCGTACCGGGGAGACAGGACGCCCGTTATGGAAGTAAATCTTCATGTCAATCCCGGTCGCCCCGTTCTTTCCGTCCTTCAGGATCACAGCGACCGTACTGTCATCATTCCTGTTGGTGAAATGGGCGGTCAGTTCCTGACTCCGGTCATCCCCGGGATTTGCCGCCCAGTCAAATTCCATATCCTGGGTAGAGAAAAACTCCAGCAGGCAGTCCATGATATGCTGCCGTTCATAATATGTCTTGAGCAGATCAATGCTTGTCTGCATGATCCGATGCACTTCCCCGTCCACCTGGGTGTCGAGTTCCATGAGAATGGCATCCAGTTCCTGCCCATCGGCTTTCCTGGCCCGAAAAGCGAGCTCACGGAGCTGATCCTGCATCTGCACATACTTTCCCTGGGAGAAATCGTTCAGATCTTCCTCGGTTTCCAGCTGATTTCCGTCCGCATCGCAATCCGTAAAACGAACGGTACGGAGCTGGTTCATTTCTTCCAGGAGGGCTTCCACGCGGCCGACCACTTCGACGCGGCGGTTGTCGAGTTCAATCACGTTCTGCTCGTGTTCCACAGCCAGCACAGCTGCCTGTGTGATCAGCTGCTGAGCGGCAGAGCATGCGGCCTGGGAAGAACCACCGGCAAGCAGGTTTTCCGCCTGCTGAAGCGATGTGCGGAGGACTTCGACCTGCTGCTGATAGGCTGCATCGCCCGTATTCTGCGTGAGCGTATCAAGCAGCTTCAGCGCAGCGCTCGCATCGCGCAGTGTCTGCTCTGCATAGGTGCGCTGAAGTGCCTGCGAGGCGGCATCCTTCTTTGCCCATTCCACAGCATCCGCTTCCGTCCGCATGGCCTCGCGCATGGCTGAAATCGTTTTTTCCGCCTCCTGATGTGCCTTTCGCTGCGTCTCTTCCCGGTGATTTCTCGCGTCCACACGGCATTTGGCGGTCAGTTCCTTCTGTACCTGGCTCAGCTTGACATCAAAGCCCTTGATGTCCGGCGCATGAAGCGCAGTTTCCCGGGCCTGATTTGCTGCCGCTTCCAGTTCTTTGGCCAGATCTTCATGGAAGCGAAGATCAGCCTGTTCCTGCCTTTGCAGGGAAGTTTCAAGGTCCTGAAACATCTTCTGCATCCGTATTGAGCAGTTCTCTGCCTCCAGCGTCTTCCGATGGTGTGCTTCAATCCCCTTGCGGGTAAGGAAGCCCGCAAGTTTCAATCCGCCGAACGCTGCTCCAATCACGGCTGCACTGTACACGATCACGGGAATTGCACCGATCAGCAGCGCACCGCCCAAAATAATGCCAAATCCGTCTCCACTCATTTTTCTTTCCCGCCTTTCTCTGTCTTCAAAGCGTCTGATATCGTTTTCTCAGTTTCTGCGCATAGGTATCCGGCGCCAGCAGTTCCTCCCCGCTGATTCTGGGTACGATCGCCGGGTGCGGATCATCTGTTTCCACCTGAAGCGGAATTTCTGCAGGCAGAATCCCTTTCATCCTCTGGGTCCAGCCATTCTTCAGTTCCTGAAGTGAGACCATGGCACCGGCCGCATGGGATGTGATCGTCACCAGAACCTCATTGTTCTTTGCGATGCCGTCCACACGGTTCGGATAGATATGAATTTCCACCGCATAATCCCGTTCCATGGAGGCCCTGACTATATATGCCTTCAGGGGATCCCCGTCCACAAAATCCGCGGATTTGAGACTGTAGCCAAACTCTTTCAGAAGCCGCACTGCCTTTTTCCCGATATCTTCGCGCTCATCAGACAGGACCAGTTCCATCGTCACGCTCAGCCGGAGGGCTGTCATTTCATCCTGCAGCTGCAGAATCTCGGGCATCGCCCGCTGAATCGCCGGCCCCGAAGGCGCAATCTTCTGCATGAGACTTTCCGGGGTTCCCACCTCCTGAACCCGATGCAGAGGCTCCAGCACCCTGTCCAGTTTTTTCTGCGTTCTGGAATAATAGCCCCTGGAAAAGTCGTCCAGGCTCTCCTCATCCAGCGTCCAGATTCCAGAGACGGTCTCAATCTCGTCCTTTTTCAGGGCGGTCATCTCATCCTCAATCATCCCCAGCCACTGGCTGTAAGGGGTCCAGAGCGAATACCAGCCATCCTCGGCCTGCGTCGTTTTTGCCTGCAGCAGGCGCATCTGCGTCACAGCACCCAGCGCGGTCGCCGTGCTTGCATCATACATTCCGTTGCCTTCCATGTCACGGGCTGCATCCACGGAAGAGCGGATAATGGTGAGTTCACCCGGATAAAAGAAATCATGCGGCACCTGCTCGGTCTGCCTGTCAGCCTGTTCGGCAGAGCGCAGCATGCTTTCCGCTTCGGCGCGGCTGTTTTCTTCCCGCTGCTGCGAGCGCTTCTTGATCTCTTCCACTTCCCTGTGCAGCGTCTGAACGGTTTTTTCCAGCTCCTGCAGTCTGAGTTCCCGCTCACGCCGTGCTGCCTCATCAAACTGACGGAGGTCATCAAGCTGTTTCCGATACACATCGGTCAGCTTGAACTGCATGTCATCGAGTGCTTTCCTGTACGCCGCATCCGTCTGCTGATCATGCTTCTTCAGGGCAGCTTCATACTGTTTGCGGATCGCTTCCAGATTCCGACGGTTCTCTTCGAGCAGTCTCGCGCGATCCTGCTTTTGTCTGGCAATCAGCGCATCAATCTCCTGCTGCTGTTTTGTCATGTTTCTCTGTATCTGATGCAGTGATGCCATACCCCGCCTCCTTGCCTACCTCCATCTTCCCGTCGCCTGCCTGAATCGATTCCAGGATTGTCTGATCGATCGCTTCACGCAGATGAATCAGACGGGACAGCTGTTCATCTGCCTTGTTCAGGGTTTCCTCTGCCTCTTTGAGCAGTCCATCGACCGAATTCGAATACAGAACGGGATCCGCGGAAAGGAACTGACTGGCTACCTGGTCGTTCCGCAGATGCCTCAGATCGTCCTCCACCGCTTTTTTCAGCGCATCCGCATCAAACTCCATGATGTCATGCTGCGCCATAAGGGTCTTCCGGCGTTCTGTGATGTACTTCTCAATCTCTGCAGCTGCTCCCTTGGTTTCTCTGAGCTCCTTCTCCAGGGCATCCCGATTCTCCTCGCTTGTCCTGAGTGCTTCCTTCGCGAATGCAATGTCTGTCCTCATATTTCTGCATTGATCGGACAGATCTGCAATCTGTCGGCTGAGCGCTTCGGAATCCGCTGTCAGGCGGGCAAGGTCATTCACAAGCTTCGCCTGATTCTGGCTGAGGCTGGTCACATTCACCTGCGCCTGATTGACATTCTGCTGGATGGTACTTGTCAGCGCCTGATTCTGCTGTTCCAGAACTGCAATCCGTTTTTCCTGCTCTGCGATTTTCTTTTTCTGATCGGCAATCAGCTGATCCCGATTGTCATACACAGGCGGCGGGTCAACCGGCGCTTTTTTCTGTTTTTTCCCCGGATCGGTCTCAATCTCCACGGAATCCCTGCGGACACGGAGAACAGTGACCGCTTTCGCTTCACGCGTTCCCCTGCTCGCCCCGCCGGACACGATGTCCATCGTGACCGTCTCAGGCCAGGGCAGCACCTTGGGCTGCGCGGGGTTTTTGAAATTGATTTCCAGTGTATTATTTGTATTCCGGCAGAAGACCAGGATCTTCTTCTGCATTTTCTGGACAACAAATGCCCCGACCTTTCGGATCCCTGCATTCTTCTGCGAGAGCGGGATCCTGCCGAGTGCGCCTGATTCCACTTCATTCAGCCCAACTTCCACCTCGTGCTCAAAGGTCAGCATGAGATAGGTTTCAGGTGCATCAATCCTGCATTTCAACGTTTCCAAAGCGAAGATCCTTCCTTTCCCGCAGCCTGCGCCATGCCTCGGCCTGCTTTGCATTCGGCACGCCGACGATCGAAATCCTGTTTCCGTCCACATGCAGTTCCACTTTTCGGCCTTTTGCCTGCAGATAATACGTCTCAATTTCCGCGCGATATCTGTCCGTCAGAGGAAGCAGCCGCTGATTGACCGACCCGATATACGGCTTCCCTTCATCAAGCGCGGCGATGTAGGGCCCGTCAATCAGAAGATCAATCTCCCGGAGGAAGCCGTCGATGCCGGCATCTTCCTTTCTCTTCTCCTCCAGCGCTTCCCACGTAAACCCGGTATAACAGATCACCCCCAGATCCCGCTTTTCGCGGATCAGGGAAATCATTTCTGCCAGCCCCTCTCCCTGCAGCATGGGCTCGCCGCCGCTGATCGTGATTCCTTCGATGCCTTCCAGCTGAAGCACCCACTGTGCGAGCTGCTCCGGAGTGGCCGGAATACCTTCGCCTTCGTGCATGCTTCTTGCAATACAGCCCTCACAGGAAAAACAGCAGCCCTGCACCCAGAGCACGGCCCGTCGGAAAGGCCCCAGGACTTCGCAGGCATCCTGTTTCATGGAGTAGCGAATCATGCCTGCACCCTCCTTTCCCGTACAGCTGTACCGATTCTTTTCCCACCCTGTCACATCTCTTTGACTGAGCGGTTCGCATAATCCGCAATAAAGGTCTGATAGACCCTGTTGTCTGTTTTCCAGGTAATCTCCACCGTCGACGCGCCAGGCTTTCTGTAAAACGCCAGTCTGGCCTTTTCATCCCCCGGCACCCTCCTGAAGGATGCCTGATTGAGGATCTGAAGGTCATCCCCGTTTTTCACGCCGAACAGGAAGACAAAACTGTCCCCGCCTGCTGAGACATGATAGCTCCTGCGCAGCGGTCTTGCATTCGATTCCGGAATCTCAACAGCCGCTGTGCTCCCTTCCATCCAGCACAGAACAAGGTCACCCGGAGCGGTCTCATTCCCGCCTCCAGTCTGCTGAGATCCCGTCACATCCACGACATCAATCCGCTTCACATGGATGCCTGGACGATACTGCACTTCCTGTTCACGGCGGATTCGGTAGCTTCTGCCGCCCGAGGCAATCGTTCCCCGAATATGAAGAACCATCTGGCCCTTGAAATCAACGTCCACCGGGGAAAGGTCTTTTCCTTCGGCTACCGGTACAATCCGCAGCACGCCCCGAACCGAGGAGGTCAGATAATTCAGGAACAGACGGACTCCCTGCTCCCGCTGGTCCGGTGCCGTACTGAGCATGACAAGGAGCGCCTGCATAAGATCGGCAACTGTTGCGTTCACGGGAATATGACCGGTTGCCTTCTGAACATTCCATCCGTCCACGGGCATATGGTCATACACGGTTTCTCCAGTCAGCATCCAGTAGAGAAGATGACCTGCTGTGAACAGACGCTGTTCAGTACCCTCCGTTCCTTTTCCGAGAATACATTCCGGCGGACAGAACGTGAGATTCGCTGCATCCGGTTTTCCGATCTGAAGATTCCCGTCCTGTTCCAGGGAAATATCGTCCGGTGTCAAAGCGGACGGAAGCGCATCATTCATTGCCTTCTCAATGAGTGATAATGCAAAGTCCAGTTTTTCCTCGAAGGTCATTCTCTGTACTGCAGCAGTCAATGTTTCCATCGTTCTACCCCTCCCGCGATTGAGCGATCATCTGAAAAAGCCGCGGATCATATAAATCAGGATGGCCACGACAATGACCAGCGTTACGATGCCCGAGATCGCCGATTCAAGCCCGCTGCCAAGGACAGCAGCGATCTCATCCCAATATTTGAAAAGTGCTGTCAGACACAGCAGAATCAGAATCACGACCCACAGAATCAGGTAGCGCCTGAGCTTGTTCCATAACGGATTCCCCGGTTGCATTTTTCTCACCCTGCTTTCCTTCCACTCTTCGCAGCCCGCCTGACCGTTCAGGGCATCCTGCCTTCCTTTTCGAACGGTTTACCATCGTCTTCTTCTGGATCTTGACCGCACATACATGAGCAGTCCGAATCCCAGCGCGGCCAGGATACCAATGTTCAGGGCGAACGATGCCAGTTGAACAAGAAGTCTTGCAATCTCAAGGATCACAGTATCCCAGTGCGTAATGATCATGGCCAGCGCAATCACTGTCACCGTGATGCACAGGGCATCCACTGCCCACAGTTCAGGAAGGTGCCCAGCGAACCCTCCAGCGTGCGGGCGCCTGATCCGTCCATGCCTTCGGGTCTGTCCGCGCTGACGCCCCCCTGTAAGCTGCGCGGCGCCGGTCCCTCCTGTCGAGCCGGAATTGCCGCCCACCGGAAACACGGGCGTCTGAGGTCCCTGCAGGGTGGGAGGCTTTCTGACTGTCGAAACGCCCGTCTGTCCCGCGCTGCCCGCTGTGTTCTGTCCACTGCTGCCGGGATCCCGCACTCTTCCGCCCGTGATCTGCTGTGCGCTGCCTGAACCGCTTCCGGTCTGTGTGCTCTGCCCGCTGCTCCCTGCACCTCGACCTCTTCCGCCCGTGATCTGCTGTGCGCCGCCTGAACCGCTTCCGGTCTGTGTGCTCTGCCCGCTGCTCCCCGCACCGCGATCTCTTCCGCCCGTGGACTGCTGTGCGCTGCCTGAACCGTAACCGCTTCCGTTCTGTGTGCTCTGTCCGCTGCTCCCCGCACCGCGACCTCTTCCGCCTGAGGACTGCTGTGTGCTGCCCGAGGCAGAACCATTTCCGGTCTGCGGCTTGGTTCCCGCTGCCTTCCCTGTATTTGTTCCCTTGCCGTTTTTTGGCTCAGGGGTGTTCTGCGTGATTTCGCCTTCTGTCACACTGACATTGACATTTTTTGCCAGATCGGCAATCCCCATTCCATTCCCCTGCCTTTATTTTTATGTCTGCATTTCTCTGACAACGGCAATTCTCTCCCCATCATACCCTTTGAGGATGGCGCCTGCCCGCGAGACATCCGCAGCCATCAGACGGCTGACTTCCGCAATGGTAACACGCGAGTCGATGTTTCGATCGATCGGCAGATCAAACATCCGCTGCGACACGCCGTGGGTCTCCTGATAGGCCATATATTTTCCTGCATTCTGCAGCATATCTGTCAGATCTGCACTGAAACAGTTTGCCCTGGTATCCCTGAGAAAGCACTTGACCGGAATCGCAGAAACCCTGGCCCGATCCATGACCATGGCGCCGACATCAAAGGCTGAATAGCCCACACAGTCTCCGCCGTAGTAATGCTGATGCACAATCTTCAGCAGCGGATCCTCCGGTTCAAAGATCATGGAATCCATAACCACCGCACAGCGCAGACCTCTTGCATACAGATTCTGCATTTCCCAGGCAAGGCAGCTGTTCAGAAAGCCCGGATGGCGACTCAGGGTACTGACAACAATCACTTTCCTCCGCACATCGCCGTATTCGATTTTCCTTGTGCTGTCGGCTACAAATGTCAGAATATTCTGAAGGCTTTCACACTCCGGCCGCATCAGACTGCCTGCCCAGGAAATCATATTATTCAGCAGATTACGAAACTCCGTTCCTGCAGTGCCTCCATTGCCCAGGACAATTTGATCACTTCTGCCCAGACCATGCTTCCGTGCCATTTCGGAAAGTTCCGGGTCGGAATACTTCGAAAGTTCCATCATGGCAGGAAGACTGACCGGATAGGTCTTTTCTGTCAGCCGCATAAAGGACTGCGTAAAATTCCGCAGTTCCCCCAGACTCTGAATGCCATCCTTTCTGGCCAGGTCCAATACCACCTCACTGCAGCTGGCCACATCCATGCCGTAGAAAAAATGATAATACGGATTCTGTGCATCGAAACAGTAGATGTCATAGTCATCATAAAGCAGCCTGCTGAAGGAACGGGCAAACCCGGGGCTGCCGGACAGAATCACAACCGGAACATTCTCCTGACCGGTATATTCATCGATCCAACAGGCCAGCTGGGTCGTTCTGGATTCTTCGCTTCCGCCTGAAATCATAAAACTGCCGCGAGCCATGTGCCAGAACGTCCGGCTGTTAACCTGTTTCCAGAAATCGACCTGCCGCGCCTGTTGATTTTCAAACCGTTCTCCCCTAGTTAGCCACATTGTTTACACCTTTCTCTCCTGGAAAATATATATTCCCATGAACTGTTTCCATAAAGAACATTTACCACATGATCCTCTGTGTCATTTCCTCTTTCCTTTGAACTCATCAAAGTGGAATCGAAAAGGTGTACCGCTCTTCAGACGGACAAACGCATCACCGACATCCAGGTTCAGAAGATCCCAGTCTTCCACATTATTTCCTTCGCGCTGCACATAGACGGGATTCACGCCGGACTGCAGGCGGATATTTCGGTAATTCTTCCCGTATCGCTCGGAAACGAAGGTCCGTGTTTCATAGTCGGGCGTAAAGAAGCAGAACGTGTTCATGAATCCCGCCAGCATGGATCGTCCGCGGTCCTCCCCGTAGATATCATAGATCTGACTTACATTCTGAATCCCGGCAAACACTTTGACCCCAAGGCTTCTTCCAAAATTCAGTGCATCATCGATGTGTATCAGATTCGGCAAAAGCTTGAACTCATCCACCACAAGATAGACATTGCCGCGGCGGTCTTCGCGGCGGTCTTCGCGCTGGGCCAGTGCTTCCTTGAGTGCCATGTCAAACATCAGCCGGTAAATCGGGCCCAACACTTCGCCTGCCTGGAGATCATATTCCACAAAGACGACTTTTCCTCCGCGCTCCCTCACCGCAGACCGCAGGGAGAAGGGATCATTTGCCTTTCCGTCCCCAAACACACCGACAAACAAATCGTTGACGACACTGCTGATATAACCGAAAACGCCAAGACCCTGCGTATTCAGCTTGGTTGCCTTTTCCTCTCCCGTATCAAAGTACATCCGCGCATTTGTAAAATCCGGATTGCGCTCCTTACTGGTCAGTTCCCGATACTCTTCCACCCTTGCGGTGGAAAGGTAACTGACGAGCTCCGCATTGCACAGTTTTTTTCTGTCGTTCGTTTTGCCTGCTTGCCGAATGAAATCACAGATGACCTTGCTGAGAAGATCAGCCGCTGCCAGCGGAAAGAAGGGCTGTGACCCGCTCTGCCGGTCGTGGAACAGCTGTCTTGCAATCTCCTTGGCTTCAACCTCCTGATACTGCCTTCTGTCAGAATCGCCCAGCCGCTCAAAATCATCCAGCTCCGCAAAGAGATTCCAGTGATGTGTGATCCACCGAAAGCGTTCAGAATTACCGATCAGCAAATGCCGGCTGTCATACCGGTCATAGAACGTCTGATAAAAATCTCCCTTCGCATCAAAGATGAGCATGACATCGTCATCTGACAGTCCATCCTTCAGCTTCTGGGCAACAATCTGCTTGAAGACATTGGTTTTGCCGCTTCCAATGCCGCCCAAAAGCAGGAGATGTTTGCTCTGTGTATCCTCATCCAGAACAAATGACTCATCTGAAGGAGAAACAAACTCCAGATCTCCGGGAAACTGGGCCCGTCCACCGGCGGAACATGTTTTCTGAATATCCACGCCATAGAGGACTTCTTCCCTGTGATCACTGGCCATGCCCTCAAACCCGATATTGGCCTGCATGCTTCCCACACCCGCAGCGGCCGTCTGTCCTTCGATCCTCTTCTGCGCCGGAATCGGTTTCACTTCCGGCTGGATCGATGAATCATCAAAACGATACGGCATGGACTCCCTCCTTTTACCAGCACTGAACGCCAGGGACGAAACAGCGAATTACTTTTTCTTACAAATCAAGACCATCTTCATCCAGTCCGTTATCATTGTCATTTCCTTCAGACGGTGACTGACTATCCTGGTTATCAAATGAATTCATGTTTCCATAATCATGACTGTCGGATAGTTCTCCGGTATTCTGACTGGAAGAATGTGGATCCAACGACGAAATCCCGTTTTCATTTCCCTGGCCGTCGGAAAGCTCTCCTGCTCCATTGTCGGAGGTGATCCATCCTGCCTGTGTTTCATTTTCACCCGTAGCAGATGATAACCCCGTTTGCTCAGACAATACAGAACTCTGATCACTTACCACCTGCTCCGTCGCTCCGATCTGACCCTGAGCTGGTGCATTCAGCGCATTGTTCTGCCCGTTTGACTGGGACTGCTGCACATTCCCGGTTTTCTGATCTTCTTCTGTATTCTGTGCTGTGGTTTTCTCTGCATTGTTTTGCGGTTCAACCTTCGCTACCGTTCCCGTTTGAATCTGATAGCTGAGCACCATGGCTTCGTTGACAGCCTTCTCAACATTTTCCGGAACATCTACCTTCTCATGGTAAAAGTCATTGGTCAGCACATGATTGATATCCTGCTCGATATTCTTATCCTGAAAGGCATTCTGTGCAGATTCCACCATGGACTTATATCCAGACTGTTCCAGTTCCGTGAGATAGGTTTGAATTCCCTTGTAATCGGCCGCAAGATTCTGATACTCTGCAGTTTCCCTGTAATGTGCAGGATCCTTCGCCATCAATGCGCTCAATTCATTGAGAATATCATTCTTCTGCATTTCAGCAATAGCAGCTGTTTTTTCCTGTGAAAAGCGGAAGGCATCCCTTTCTGTCGACGAAAGATAGTACAGATAGTAGTTTTCACTCTTATACGACGCTGTTCCCGCGTTAATATAGTGTGACCCGGTTTTCAGACTCCCGTCATCAAGCAGAATGAGGGTATTTGTAAAATCGTTGGCCTTATACTGGTGGGCAGCAGCAGGATCATGCGCAGGAATGACATCGTGAATCACCTGATCCTGATAGGCATGCTCATTCTCATGCCTCAGGGATTCAAGCACATGCAGACCTGCGGCAGGATCAGGCTGGCCCCACGATGTCACGTCTTTTCCCTGTTCATACAGATTGCTGTTGACTGTGATGCCTTTGGGCCCGTTCTGTGCGATTGTATACATATCGGGCACAACCTGCGGGCCGTTGGCTGTCTCTACTATCTCAGTATATTTTTCAAACGTCACCTTCTGGGAACCAACTTCCCCACGCTCCGCCGCTGCTCTGTTCACCGTCTCCTGCATCAGTTCCAGACGCTCATCATTGTTCATCTTTGACCAGGAGGTACTCCGGTACATCGCATAGAGCTCCGTATCGGAAAGCTTTGACAGGTTCGTGGGATGCTCGCCGTAATCTGTAACAGCCATCGCCAGTTCCTCCTTTCCACAGATTCCGCTTCAGAATCAGTATCTTCTGGGATACAGCAGAGCCATTGCCCGTGCCGGTTTCTCATACATGTCGGTCATAATCCGCAGCGCATCAATAAAATCCATTCCCTTAAAATGCTCCAGAATGTAGGGAACAGAATACGGCTTGTCTCCTGTGAAGTCACGGAGTGTCATCAGAGGGGTTATTTCCATCTCCTTGTCCGGAGCGATCGCTGTCAGCGCCTTTCCGGCCAGCCATTCGTCCACATTCTGCTGAAGATGCTCATTGGTTGAGCTGATCATGAATGCTGCATAATCCCGGACCCACTGCTCATCTGCATCCGGACGTTCCTTCCGGATCTGCTGTTCAATATTCTGACGGTCTGCACGGATCATCATTTCCCCTTCTTTCCTTAAAAATGAGGAAGATACTGATTCTTCTGACTTCCTCTCCTGTTTGACGGACTCGCTGGCCATTCTATACATTTGTTTCTATCGATGCCCTGACCTGGCCACAAGCATTCTGCGCTGGCTGCTGCCTTGCGTTTGAACCCATGCGGCCAGCCAACTGTCATGTTCTTTGTATACCCCATTGATCAATGCGCTTAAAAATAATTATACCCGATTTCCTCCTGATCGACAATCCCGCGATTTTTTCTTCCCACTCGGACGTTCAAAGGCACATCCATGGAAGCGCTCTGCTTATCGATATATATCCCGCACCTTCATTCTGGTTACTGCATCCCGGCATGAACGTTCGCGCAAATGAAAACGGAGGCAGAAGATGAACCTCTGTCTCCCAAAATGCCGGATGAATTGTGGACCTTTTCCCGGATTTTCACGGAGAACAGGATCAGTCATCCTCTGATCCGAAGCATCGGCTGATCATCATCCGATGATCTCTTCGATCCTCCAATGACACAGCTTGAGTACACAGGGATTCTGCGCACCAACCGTTCTGCGTTCCGCCCTTTCAAAGTCGGCATCTCTGTGCTGTTTCCCTCCATGCTGCATGCAGGTTCCTTATACATAGTAATACCCGAATCATCAAAGTCAAGTCACCCAACAGTTGAAAACAAATGTCTTCCGGATCTGGACCTGCCATCCGGTTCTGAGAAGAACCCCGGGAAAAAGCGTGCACCCGCGTGGTGCTTCCGTGAAACGCTCAAATCATGAATGAGACGTCAGAAAATCGCTGCTGCTTTCAGCATGAGCAGAATGTACGCTGCAGGAACAGTATACTCAGTATGATGTGTTGTCACGGGGAGTCACTTGAATAAGTATACTGAACACCAGCCTGCGGGGACAGATGATATTGACCAGGGTTCACCAAATAATCCAGGCAGTATTCGTAGCCAAACCCATAGGCCTGATGAATGTCCGTCACACAATCGACAGCTTCTGTGAAAATCGAATTATTGATATAGCACATAGAAGAGGAAAGCGGGTTCAGTTCAACGATTTCGATTCTGCCGTCTTCTGTCATCATCAAGTCCATAACATAGTCAGAAAGCGGAAAGCCATGGCTTCTGAACGATACAGTCTGTCTCGCGGCTGCATCAGTAATCTCCTCTGGTATGATATGATGCAGTGAATGAAAATAACGTGAGATATTCTGCACCTGACCATGCCGGACAAAACACCGCCATTCCTTATTGCCAAATGAATCTCTCTGGATCTCTTCAACCTGTGAGATTACGATCTCGTCGCTTCGCTTTATAGACGAGGCTGTTCGATCCATGAAGAAATCACTGAATAAGTCCCTGGTATTCACCACACGGCTGTACCCTTTCCTGAGTGTCTTTATAAAGATTCTTGATTCGTATGCCAGCCATGGGATTTTCCCGGAGCTGTACCTGACCAGCATCTCGTCCAATGAATCGAAAGATGCCATTCGCCTTGTTGGAGGGAAAAAAACAAACCAGTGCTTCAGCTGTTGAACAGCCTGCAGGTCTTCTGCCAATTGCCCGCCAAGTTCTTTGATGATTTCGAAAGCATCCTCTGCGCGGTCCGATGTGGTTCTGAGTAAAATGCCCTGATCTCTGACATCAAACGGCTTTCCGTTGCAGAGCACATTTCCGCTGCTCAAGTCCAGCAAAAGGGCTCTGTTCAGCCTTTGCGCGTACGTATACTGGAGCAGGGAATCATCACCGGGGCGGTTTGTGATCAGATCCGTTGTAAAACAATAATACAGCATTCATCACCTATAAAAGAAGGGGGGTTGATTTTCAGCCCCCTCATTCTCTCAACTCAGTCCTTCATCGGGGGGCATTTCTTGCACTTCAGTTTGCAATCGTCCCCACAGCACCCGCTGTCATGTACTGCTGCTTCCGCGTACCTCTGGATGTTGGTTTCCGCCTCATTGACTACACGCATTCTGTCTGCCTCCTTTCAGATTGTTTATATTCAGCGTTTGAACGCCAAATACCTGCTTCATTGGAAGTACTTCTTTTCGATATAATCGATCAGTCCGGATTCTGTGAAACTGCATCTTGTGTGTCCGAAGTACTTCTTCTGATATCTGCAGCCCCCAAAGCACAGGGGCAAAAAGACACAGGTCCGGCATTTGGATTGTTCCTGAAAAGGATCATCGGTCAAATACCGTGCAATGGCATCATAATTGACCTTTTCTTTTTCCAGCAGATTAAAGCATATGAGGTCTTCCCTGCCGATTTCATCCCAGCACTTATAGCAATTGCCCTTTTCGTCAATCACATAGCAATTATCCAGTTCGGCCGTGCAGAAATAGCGGCGATTCTTGGCCAGGGCCAGGCCATCATCAGCCTCCGTTTTTTTATCGCCATAGTTTTCCGAAATAAAGTCCGCGTACTCACTTCCGGAAAGATAGATATCCGGTCTGGTATCATTCTTGTTCAGATGTTCAACCAATGCCGGATACAGTGCGATTTCCATCTGCGGCTTCAAACCTTCAATCATCCGCTTCAGTTCAGAATAATCCCGTCTGTTCTGCTGATCAACATTCATCCGGACATTGATCCTGATCCCGGATTGAGCGAACAGTTTCAGATTCTGCATAATCGCTTCAAAGGAGCTTTTTCCGTTTCTGAGCGGCCTCCGCATGTCATGGTTTTCCTTCATGCCGTCCATTGTGATTTGAATACTGTTTATTTTGTTTTTGACAAGCATTGAAACGATCTCTTTTGTCACCAGGGACCCGTTTGTCACCATGGTAAAATGAACGTTTATTGCTTTTTCTTCAGCCATCTTTCGGATCTGTGACGAAACATAATCAATGATTTCCGGATAAAGAAGCGGTTCTCCTCCATACCAGGTAAAGTCGATATCTTTTGCGCCGTCATTGATTTTTTCTCCGATATATTGAATCAATGCATTCTGAACTGCTTCCGACATATGGCCATGCCGGGGCGTTTCATAACAATACGGACAGGCGAAATTGCAGGCGAGCGTTGGTGCCACCGTTAATATCAGGTGTTCCTTTGTAAACTTGGCTTTATAATGAAAATATTTCAATACAGCCAATTCATCTGTTTCGTCGGAGACAATCAATCCATTGCGCGCCAGTTCCTCTGCTTCCTGACGATACGTGTCTTCAGGATGCGCTGAACAGCTTCCATTGATGATTTCATGATATTTGTCCTGGCTTTCAAACTCAATCACTGCCCTGGAAAAAGTATTAAAGACAGCATAGGTGCCTTGATCACGGGTATATGCGAAATTGAAAACTGATCGCTTCATAAAGTGATTCCTCCTGCAGAACCATGTTGCACAACAACTGTCCTGTATGCTTTTTCCGCAATGTTCCATCTGCAGGCCGCCCCTAAAACAGAGCCTCCATGATTCCCTTCATCCGTTATTCTCCCTGGGGCAGAAGGTATTCAGTGTCCCCGAGAAATTCCTGCCGGATTCAACGAATCATTTTGACGCTGAACACCGGTTTGTAATCCGATAGCTGCCTGCATTGCTTGTTCATTTTTATGTCTCAGCATGATTGCCGGACCTGGTCACCGAATTCCATGCTTTCCTGATTCTCGTGATATCTCCAGTGAAAAATCCCGCAAACTGCAGATTGCCTTCTTCGTCAACAGCACCGACGCCGGACGCGCAGCTGGAAAGCGCAATGATCCCGCTCCACGCTCCAACCTTTGAACGGCCTTTGTCAAAAATGGGTTTGCATGTACCTGCAGCATGCATCATACCATCCTTCGTCAAGCCATAGACATAGCAGTCGTCAGCTGCAACAGCAATCAGGTCTTTCCACTCGGTTGCCTTCCGTCTGGCGTCGTTTGATCGGCCGGCAAACACCAGGGTTCCGCTGCTCTGCAATCCTACGATACAGTCCCTGGATACAGCAAGATCCCGAATATCCCTCCAGCCGTCTGCCGTGCGAAATTCCTCAAGGGCTGCCCCGTTCCTGCTGATCTTCACCCGACCGTCAGTAGACAGGCCGGCAATAAACCCTATGCCTGAACGGAGCAGTTTCATACTGCTCCATCCTGTCACATCGGAATCACCGACAGCCCCCGCACAGACCACTTTCCCGGATTTCGTTACGCCAAAGATGCAGTTTGGTGCAGCTTCGATACTTGCAATATTTCCCCATTCTTCTGTATTCTTCTGCCCAAAGCTATTATCCTCGCCAAACACACGAACATTCCCTGTGTTATACAGCACAGCATAGTTTCTCTCGTTCGCAGTAAAGGCAGTGGCATTCTCTTCAGTCTGTACCTTTCCGCTCGATAGAATGATGGTCACACGTTGAGCAGACAGATCCGCAAATGCAGCCATATTGTTTCCCAGCCAGAAACGCAGGGAAGCCATGTGCTGCTGTTTTTCTTTTGCTTCCAGCTGCTGCCTGAATGCCTCCGCTGCACGGACCCAGCGATCATAAGCTGTGCGCGATGCAAAATAGCGCACATACGCATCCGGAAAACCGCAGGCGTCACAATCATAGGCCGAAACGGAGGATGTACTCTTCCCTTTGCCGCATACAGGGCATTTATTTTCTGTACTCATAGAACCCTCACTGATCATGGAGTTGCATCTTCTCAGATGACTGCCCGATTCTTTGCACAGTGGGAATCAGGCCTGTTATCCGATGACATGCGTAGCAGTTTGCTGCAGATGGAGTATTTGACTGAAGCCGAATCTGATGTCCAAAAAGATCCTGCGCAAGGCTCAGGCCACCAAAGAAGATCACGTATTAAATGCAGAACAGGGGATGCCGGGCCGGGATGCCATGAAAACCAGCTGTCCCTGATGTTACCTATCTGAGGAGATGACATAATCCCAGATATACTGTACAGGACGGACATACTGGATCTCCTCGGTCAGTTTCTCATCGCCTTCGGTATGCGAACCACAGAGAATGCCGATGATAGTGCCGTCTTTCTTGGAAAAAACCGGTGCGCCGGAATCCCCGCGCTTTGCTTCCACATTGCACATAATACGTTTCATGCCTCTGTAGGTCTGTATGGATGCCACTGTTCCATGAAACAGCGTGGAGTCCAGTTCATCGACTGCATCACTGATCTTTTCGCCAAAAGGATATCCATTGATGCAGATCGGTTCATTTTTCACCGTATCCGAGCCATGTTCCCGAAGAGCCAGGGCTGGATATCCGCTGCCTGGCAGCTTGAGGATCGCCATGTCCAGCTCAGGGTCGGCCCAGACCGTCTCCGCTTTTTCCCATGTGCTGACCCATCCGCCGTCCTTTTCGACTTTCAGTCGAACCTGAATATCTGTACTGCCGGAAATGACATGATGGCAGGTAAGCACATGCCCGTTTGTCGAGATAATGGAACCGGATCCGCTGCCGCTGCCTTCGGGCGACTCAACTTTGATAAACACGACACTTCTGTCCTGCTGAGCATAATTGTCATCAAAATTGTAGTCTTTGATCGGATCAGCCAATACGTTTCGCGGGATCTTATATCCGTTTTTCTTTTGCTCCTCCCGCTGTTTCTCCTGCTCCTGCAGCCGCTGTTCCGCATCAATCAGATAAGGTCTCGCATACTCCGGCAGATGATCGATGGTGTAGTATGAGCGGTCTTCCCCTGTCGCTTCATCCCTGCGGATCACTGGGTTGAGAGCCCACATTTCTTTCATCTTTCTCTCAAGGTTTTCCGCCTCGCGCCCGTTGGCCCAGTTCCTGATCCGCGCCGCAATCATATTTCCGAAGACCCTTTTCAGCGTATTCCTCGTCTCCTCATCGATCTGGAAGCGGCTCTTCCTGCACTTCATTTCAAAAATCTGCAGCAGTTCATCTGCAGTGTAATCCCGGAGAACAAAATCCTGATCAAATCGGGAGGCAAAGCCGGGGTTGGAATCCAGAAAGACCTGCATTTCCCTGGGATAGCCGGCGGCAATAACAGCAAATTCGCCATTTTTATCGGACATCTGTTCCAGAAGGGTATCAATGGCTTCCTGACCAAACGAATCGCCATGCGCATCCTGCCGTTTCAGCGTGTATGCTTCGTCAATGAATAGGACTCCGCCCATCGCACGGTCAATTTCCTTCTGTGTTTTGGGTGCCGTATGGCCGACATATTCTCCAACCAGATCCTTCCGGGTCACTTTACGGGTTCTTCCATTTGCCAGAAGTCCCATTTCCTTATACACCCTGCCCACAAGTTTTGCGACTGTGGTCTTGCCTGTACCGGGATTCCCGCGAAGAATCCAGTGCATATTCATATTCTCCAGCAGTTCCGGCTTGTCATATTTGTCAGCTGCTTCTTTCAGTGCCAGCAGGCCTCTGAGCTTTTTCTTGACTTCATCAAAGCCGATCAGCTGTTCGATCTCTTCCATGGGGGAGGCTTCTGATTCTGTTTTCTTCTGTTTTATGGGGGCCTTGGTGTAGCGCACCAGATCCGCCGGTATATCTTTGCCCGTAAGAATCTTTTTCAATTCGCGGGGAAAATCTTCCCCGTACTCGCCGATCAGTCTTGCATTCTGGGCATCAATCGCAGCTGGCAGAAAATCCATGCGGATATATCGCGCATTGCCGAAATCCCGTTCCTTGCCATGGATCTCCACATACTTGGTCAATGCTCTCAGAGAGAGTTCTTTGAACTCGTCATCCGGCGTAATCCCGCGCTCTTTCAGCATGCTGAGAAGAATCGTATGGAGCTCCTCACCGGTATAGTTTTCAAAATGCACTTTCGCTGAAAACCGGCTCTTAAAACCAGGGTTCTGTTTGATGAAATCATCCATTTCATCTTCATATCCGGCTACGATAATGCTGATCTTCCTGCGATACTCCGGGTTCTCCATAAACGAGAGCATCGATGCAATAATCCGGGAACCGATACCACGGTTGTCGTCCACCAGCTGATAGGCTTCATCTATAAACAGCACCCCGTTGAATGCCTCTTTCGCCGCATCCTCAAAACTGCCGTTATAGCCCACCCTGCTCATCAGTTCCGTCGCCGTGTAGGAGACCATATGTCCCCGGCTGAGCAGGCCCAGATTTCGGAGGATCCTGCCCATATAGCCGGCCACCGTCGTCTTGCCTGTGCCCGGATTGCCTGTAAAGATATAGTGCCCCGGTTCGGTGATATCCCCTGCCACCATACGAAGTCTGAGTTTTTCGATCGTCGCCTTGACTTCGCGCAGGCCGGTCATGCTGTTGAGCTGCTTGAGCACCTCATCCCGCAGTTCAGCAACCGGTTTGAGGTATTCACGCAGATCATCCGGCAGATACCTCAATTCAAGGACCATCTGCTGCTTTTCGTCCTTTTTCCTCTTTGAATCACTGTTCCATTCCCGGATCATGTTCGCAATCAGCTTTTCCGCTTCGCGGGCATTGCCCCAGGCCTGACCGGCAAGATTCACCCAGTTCTCGCAGAAATCGGGCAGCCTTGCAGACATTTCCTCAGAGAGTACAGCATTGTTTTTCCTGGCTTGAAGCTTGACGATTTCCACCATTTCTTTCGGCGTATAATCATCAATATGTAAACGGATAAAGCGGCTTGCAAGGCCGGGGTTGGAATGGAGAAAAATCTCCATTTCCTCCGGGTAACCCGCCGCGATCACAACCAGATCCGTCCTGGAACTCATCTGCTCCATAATGACGTCAATGGCTTCCTGTCCAAAATCATTGCCCGTGTCCGCACTGCGCTTGAGCGTATAGGCTTCGTCTATAAACAGCACCCCGCCAACCGCCTCATCAATGACCCGCTGGGTCTTCACCGCAGTTTGGCCGACATACTCCGCGACCAGATCGGCCCTCGTGCACTTTTTGGTTCTTCCATGGGAAAGGATGCCCATCTCGAAAAAGATCTGGCCAATCAGATTTGCAACTGTTGTTTTGCCGGTGCCCGGATTGCCTGTTAAGACAAAATGGATCATCTCATGCCGCTTGGGTCTTTCCCGGTCCTCACGGATGCGGGATGATGTGAGATAGTCATAGACGGATTCCTTCGGTTCGTCATTCGAAGCGTATGATGAAATCATCTCTTTGATCGACTTCAGCCCAATCAGCTGGTCCAGCTGCTTTCTGGCATCATCCGGTTTTTTTGCACCACAAATCTCATAGCAGCTGTTCTCTGTAAAAAATCTGCTTTTATCAAAGGCTTCCAGTTTTCGATACAGCGTCCCGATCCTGATCTTCTTTTCCATGTTTTCGGCAGCAGCAATCGCCTGACGCAGGCAAAGTGCAAGATGATCCAGTTCACTGAGTCGGAATTTCAGACCCATATTTACGTGAAAATACATCAGCATGTTCCGAAGCTCTGCGGCATTGGGCGAACAGACCTGCAGGGAGTTTTCGACCTTGCAGGTATCCTTCAGCTGTTCTGTCGGATAAGCACTGGCTGTATTTGACTCAGTATAAATGCAGACCATCAGGTTTTTATTTTCAGCACTGAGCCGCTGAATCTCAGCAGTGAAAAAATGTGAAGGCACGTGTCCATATTCCTTGAGAAAAGCTGACATGTCATTGATGACAACAGCTGTCCTGATCTCTGTATTTTCCATCAGTGCCATGATCTCATGGAGCACGGTTTCCTGGTTTTTCTCACCCAGATGCAGACGGCTTCTCCCGTAGTTTCTGATATTGATGCCGGAATGCGGTCCTGGAATCCAGACCGCCTGATCATCAGTGTCCCCATTCTGGTTCATGGCGGATTCACTTTGACTGTTTTCTTTGCCGGGGGTGCCCATTTTGACATGCTTTCCCATGCCGAGGCCGCTTTTGGGGCGGACGGTTGATGATCGCACCAGCGACCGTCTGCCCTGGCCACCATTGAGCAGCAGGGCATAGGAATCATCGTCATAGCAGTACAGCTTGAGGTACTGATCGTAAAAAACGATTCTCTCAAAGCCATTCTGCTTCAGTTCCATCTCAATGAGCTCCTCGATCCGGTTGAGCTTCATGCCGCCATCCGTGTAAAACTCATCGCCTGTCAGGCCAGTTACGAAAGCAATATGACTGTCATGTTCAACAACACGTGAAATGCTCGAGCTCATTTGTCATCCCCCGATTCTGATCCTCATTTCCGCTGCACAACCGGCTGATTTCCGGTATCCACATTCGGCACACGGACCCGTACTCTCTGGTCTCCCCGTTCAACGGCAGCTATATCTCCTGCTCTTTCCGCCTCTTCCGGTGTCTGATCGCCAAAACGGTCAGAACACGGGAAGCTGCAGTTTTCGACTGCACCACTGTTTCTGAGCGATTGCGCGACTGCCCTGGATATGCGCGCTCTGTCAAGAGGGTCGTTGTTGGCGTTTCCAACCAGCAGATCAATGTGATTCTGCACCACACCAGTTTTGGGATCCATCACAGGCGTAATGATCAGCGCAACACGGTCACCGGTATTCGGATTCTCATAGACCGCATGATACTCCTCACGATTCTCGGTACCGAAGTATTCGCCGTCGCTGTCGATCATATGATACTGTTCTCCGAGAATTTCACCGATCTTTACTGCTGTACGGTATCTGGAAATAGACATAGCCACATTGCTCTGGGAGGCGTTTTCAACCAGAGCCAGCTGTTCCTGCAGAGACTGTAATTCCGTCTCAACCGACTGCAGCTGTTCAGTCGTCATTTCATCCACATTTTCCAGTGTGGTGCGAAGTCTGCGGACATGCTCATTCACGACCGACAGCTGGCCATTGGTCCAATAATCGATCCCGCTGTCAAAGACATATTCCGTACCATTCTCGTCTGTATAGGTATAGGTTCTGTTTTCAGCCTCTGCGAGTGCGGTAAGAAGGTCAGCCTCCCTGGTTCTGACTGCGTTGAAGAAGTAATTCCATTCCAGAGCTCTCTGGGCAAGTTCTTCTTTCATGTCCAGCAAATCATAAAATGCATTTCTTCCGGAGGAGATGCCAGACTCATAGACGCCGTTTTTGATGTCGTTCAGCGCATTGCTGATATCGGTGGAAAGACGAGACACACGGCGATGATCCATCAGCTGCGGCTTGAAGTCCGCCTGAATCTGCTCAAGCAGTCTTCCTGCTTCCTGTGTCCAATAGACAGCAAGCTCGCGCTTTCCTTCTTTCTCCTTCGCCAAAGACTCTGCAAGATTCGTTACCCGTGCATCCACGGCACGGATATCTCTAGTCAGCCGCTGATCCAATGCTTCCATTGCACGTGCATTCTCCTGCCGCACGCTTTCGATCGCATGAACAGTTTCCCGGCGGACATCGACAATTTCCTGGAGCAGTTCGTTACGGGTACGCGAGAGGTCCCTGCGGAGCTGGCCATTTTCCTGACGGAAAGCATTCTCCATGCTCTGCATCCTGGCCGCATGGTTGCGTTCCATGGCCGCAATGCGCTCCTGCTGCTTTCTTTCGCGTTCTCTGACCTGCGCATCAAGCTGACGAACCATCTCATTGCTGTGTCTGCGTTCAGCCTGCAAGGCCGCCTCCTGATCACGGAGCCGGGTTGCAAGCCGATTATTCTCCGCTGCTGCCTGATTGCGGACAGCGTCAATCTGCTGCGATAAAATAACCGTGCTTTCAGCCCACAGATCGCGATTGCGGGTCAAACTCTGCAATTCATTTCTCAGCTGCCTGATCTGCCGCTGTTCTGGCGTTTCATAATGACTCATACGTTTCATCCTCCATATTAGAATGTCATGCTCTTAATCCTTTCAAGCATCTCGCGTGAGGGAACACCGACCATGGTAAGCCCTTCCTCACTCATGAAGAATTCCACTTCTGCCGGCCCCGCACCGAATTCGCGGATAAACTCCCTGTACCTCTCTGACAGAAGGACTGCACGCTGGTTTGATGAGCCCCGGAGTTTTTTTCCGTCATTCAGCGCATCAATATAGGGTCCGTCAATGATCAGATCGCACAGTGAAAGCAGTCTTTTCTGTGCGGCGCTGCCGCATGCCAGCTCCTCATAGGTAAAGCCGGTATAAATAATCAGTCCAATATCGCACGACTGCCGCAGCATGTCCACCATCTCCGAGAGTGCCTCCGCCTGAATAAACGGTTCTCCCCCGCTGATGGTCAACTCTGTCAGACCGGAATCCCTGATCTCACGGGCCAGGTCACTCGTTTCCACTTCATATCCCCCATCCAGAGGCTGGCTTGCAGGCGTCATGCAACCCGGACAGCTCCGCGGACACCCCTGTGTCCAGATGCCGTATCGCGGGCCGGGACCCAGCTTTCGAATGCCCGCTTTGGTATCGAATATCCGAAGTTTCATCTGGCAGTCGGACTCCTTTGATCATCAATCTTTTTCTGAAGTGCTCTGACATCATCCGAAAGATCTTTCAGAATCCTGTTGTAAGACTCCAGGAGCTGTTTCCCCTGTTCATTCAGATTGTGCAGATGCTCATCGAAGCTGGCAATATCCACAAAACCTTCATCTCTGATGCCTGCCCGGATCCTGCTGAGGATCACATCGTTCGCACTCAGCTCCGCATAGTTTTCTTCGGCAGCAGCCAGCTCCTGCATCAGTGCTTCAATGGTCGGCTGGAAGGACTCAATCTGTTTCTTCGTGTCCGCGATTTTCTGTAACAGATCAGCCTTTTGGGCAGGTAAATCAACCGTCAGTCTGGCTTTTTCCTGCCTGAGTTCATCAGCGAGCTGATCAAGCATCTCCTCTTCTTCTGGGTTGACAGACCTGCCGCCTGCTGCCGCTGCCCTGTCAGCCAGCTGGCTCTTACAGCTTGTACAGAATCGGTTCACTTTATTGACAATCCCGTAATACCCTGCATAAATCCCGTCAAAATCCCGTGCAGGGATATTCTCCGGCATGACATTGTCCGTAATGTTCAAAAGTGCAACACAGGTCTGAAGAATGGATTGGGTCAGTTTTATCTGATCCGTTTCCACTCCCAGAATGCGTGCCTGCAGTTCAAGCTGGCGCTGCAGTTTCTGTCCCTGATCGATCACTGCCAATTCGATCCACCTGCCTTCATTGATCTGATTGTATATTACAAAGCAACAGTGTACACCTTATCCGGTGTGCGGACTCTGCGAATTCCGAGTACAATCTGCCCCTCCTGCTCGATGAAGCACAGATCCACGAGCTCTGTGGCTGCCGGAGCAAATGAATCCGGAAGGCTGACTGACTCTTTACGGCCGTTTTTAAAAACCGTGATCGTATCTCCTTCCGCAAGCATCAGCGGCCCTGCATAGGATGGGTTTGCAAGGATGCTGCGATCCTGTCCTCTGGTCAGCGCAAGCAGTTCTGTGAACTGCTGGGTATACCCGTCATACACCTGGATGCTGAATGAATCCTGGATCATTGTCTTCTCGCTGTAGAGTGCCATACCCTGCTGAACGATCTGATCATAAGGGACTTTCAGCAAGGGATTCAGCAGTCTGGCATTCGGCAGCAGGGGTTCCGGAGACAGCTGTTCCCGCACATAGTACTCATAGAGGTCGAACTGCTGTGCCCGTCCAAGAAGAATGATGTCACATTGTTCAAATGCTTCCTGGCCAATCCCTGCATTGATGGACACAAACAGTTCTTCGATCATGCGCCTGACATCAGAAAGTGCATTTTCGAGATCTGAGCATCTGATCTTTACACTTCCGAACGCAAACGCCGCTGAATCAACACTGCGTTCCGAAAGAATATAGTTCGAAAAAGCATGATTGCTGTCATCGAGCTGCTGTTCCACTTCCATTTCCACGTTGGAAGGTGCACTGCTGCCAGCCAGCATCTTCACAGTGCTGATCAGATACTCCCACAGGTCTGCATGAGCAGCACCGCCGTGATTCACCAGCTGGACGGAGTGATCTTTACTGCAATGACAATAGCCAAAGGAGCAGTCTTCGAGATCCAGAACAAGATACTGTGCGCCAGTTTGGAGGCGGGAGTGTGCGAAAAATGCTGCAGCCTCATACTTTGTCATACTCATATCAGTTCTCCATGTCGATCGTCACTTCGGCCTTGATAATGACCTCGTCGCCCATGTCATCATTGGCCTTCTTTTTTACGCCAGGGAGTATGTATCCGGAAATGCGTTTTCCAGTCAGATCCATATCGTAATCTTCATTGGGCACATGTGCTTCATCGTCAAACATTTCCCCGGCTGCAGGATAATACACATAAAGATCCAGATTTTTCAGAGAGGATTCATACTTGCGCAGAACTGTGTTCAGCGAGGAGTTGAGCCTGTTCAGTCCATTGATCACCTGCTCGCTTGGTTCAGGACCATAACTTTCATCTTTCGGCACGATTTCCTCGCGCAGAAGTCGGTCCACATTGATAACTCTGTACAATTCCACGTAATTCTGGGCCAGAGGCATGATATTCTGGAAGTAAAGAGACAACTGCCATTTTTTCATCTGAGCATACAGATCCGACTTGGCTGCATTTATCTGATCTACGGTCTGCTGGAGTGCCGCAACCCATTCTCTTTGGATTCGGTTTGTCTCATCAATAATAACCTTGGTCTCGTCCACCCTGCGCTGGGTGGATTCCATGGACTTCTGGGTCATGCGATTCATTTCTGCATCCAGTTCATGCTTATACCTTGTCTGCGCATCAGCAATATAACGCCTGACCAGCGAAGAAGCGTCCTGCTGCGCCTGATTTTCAGCGTCACGATTCGCTGCCTGCCGAATCTCTTCCGCCTGCCGTTTGGCCTCATTGATGATTCTGTCTGCTTCATCGCGTGCTTCCCGGAGTCGTTGTTCGCCCTCCTGAATCAATTCGTCATACCTGCGTTGTGCGTTTTCTGCCGCATCATTCGCCTGAGAAAACGCATTCGCGTCTGACTCCTCATCCGTTTTCACGTTCTGCTGCGGCTTACCCGGGTCCGCATTGTTTTGGTGCGATGCCCTGCCCATCCTGTCGATAGCTTCGAGCAGACTGTTCAGGTAATCTTCATCAACACGACTGGACAGACTTCCATAGAAACGGCACTCCTTCCACATGACAGGCCTTCCATACAATTCAATATATGGAACGTATGCATAATCCGGATTTCTCTCAATGTCCGTCATCCGCCCCTTGGAATACCACTCCCGGACATCCGCGAACACGGCGGCCTCAATCACGTCCATTTTAGAAGTGGTCGAACGCGCATGCAGATACCGATTAATCAGCGGACAGTACCCTTGTTCTTCATATTCAGTAAGGATCGCTTCTCTGAGTTCCTTGAAAAAACGCCTGCCGTCGGAACCATAGGGATATGCATCCCTGTAGCCGCGTTGTACGATCTCCAGTGAAGTGTTTCTTCTTCCATCATAACGGGACACTTTCATCGCCTCCTTTTTTCACTCTTCGCCTTTTAAATGATCTTTGCCAGTGTATCCGATGTCCGTTTTGTATAATGCTCCCCGTTCTCTGTCTTCAGGTCCACCTGAATGTCATAGTTTTCCATGGCAGTAAGCGTCACATTGCATAACGACCCTGGTGTAAGATCAAAAGGAATAAACAGAACCGCCCTGCAGTTATCATCATCATTGGGAGAGCAGGTTTCAAGATTTCTGTTCTTCTGTGCTGCCCGGAAGACTTTAACAGAGTATCTCGCATCGTCGGCCCGGAATGTCATGGTTCTGGAGCGTGCCGGTCTTTTGGCTCCGCATGGAATGCAGAACTGAACTTCTCCCTCCAGCTTTTCCGAAGAGGGCATCCAGATGCCATAGCAGCAGTCTGTCAGCTGGTCAATCACCCTGGTAGCGCCATATCGTGCTGCACCATAAGAGACGGCCTCACTGGGTCTGTACAGTGTAATAGGATATCGGCCTTCCACCAGAGCCTCAAGACTTTTTCTGACCATGGGCATGCAGCTGCCACCACCTGAAAGGACAACAGCATCTATTTTTATGTTGTTCGTCTCTGCCTGCTCCAGCAATTCACTGACAATCGTGAGCGTTCTGTAAATCAGGCCTTCACTGAGTTCCTCAAAGCGTTCCCGCGTGATATCCAATTCATAAAAGCCATCATCCTCACGGCTGCGGATTGTGACCGTATAGGATTCATCGTCTGTCAGGGCGTGCTTACACTCGACGGCAGCCCTGCGAACTTCATCCATCTCACCATCCGTCTTTGGAACATAATCGGATTCTTCCTCCAGCAGATTCATAATCTCATCCATCAATACGCGGTCAAAATCTTTACCGCCCACCTCAGGATCTCCGCTGTTAAAATGAAGTGTATACGGTATTTCTCCGCTGCTGGCGGTGACGACAGCAGCATCAAAGGTGCCATGTCCCAGGTCATAGACCAATACGGTAAAATCGTCCCGCTGAATCCGGATTCCTTCCGGCGCGATGTGCTGCATATAATGCAAATAGTCAATCGCAGCAGCAGCAGGTTCAGGAAGCCTTCCACATACATGCAGATGCTGGCCGTTGATTTCCACACTGTTGATGCTCTGTTCCATCTTTTCCAGCAGCACAGGTTTTTCTGCAAAGGATGCAGGAAAGGTAAAAACCACATCATAAGCAGGCTTCATGCCCTTATCTGCAAGATCCTCATGCGCAAGTTTGACCAGATCCCGGGCAATCGCTGCATATACGCTTCCTGTATCAACAGGAGAATTCACCTGTCTGACATTTACTGTGCCGTCTGCAAAGCATGTCTTAATCGCCCGTACCAGCTGACCCGGGTTTCTCCTGTACCTGACCTCGGCAGGCTTGCCGTTTGTGAACACATCGATATTTTTGCCATCCGGTGGAGCAATATAGGCTGTCGTAGGCATGCCCGTCTTGGCAATCTCACTGTATCGGGTTGGGATCAGCGGAATGGGGTCAGCCTGTGGATCCGTAAGCACGGACACATAGCCAAAACCGTTGCCAATATCACACCCGAGAATCATTCTGCCTGTCTTTTCATCCATTCTCCAGCACCTGCCTATCTGCTCAGATTTTTCAGCTCCACATGATTGCTGACCGGGGGATTGCCCGGTTTTTTCGGATCTCTGGCTTCCACGGTCACAATGCCCTGGCTGTCAATGCCAACTCTGACTTCTGCCCGCGTACCGGCAGGCACCTGCGTCTCAAAATCCAGCGTGACATACATGATTTCGACAAAATCACTTTCCGGCGCATTGATGTCCGGATGCGTCTTAATCGCTTCACGCACACTGAATTTCAAATACCTGCTATTATCGTAAAGAGTTAAAGCTCCCCGATATTCGCCGGGAACAGGAAGGAATGTCCCTGCCGGAATAAGTGTCTGGACAAAGCCCATTTTGTCTTCAGTGCTACTGAAATATCGAATTCCTATATCATACATCACCCGCTGCTGAACAATATTCTCCTCAGTTGTTCCATAACGTGCGGCACCATAGGCAATCGAGCGTTCCGGCCGGTAGGCCTTAATCCTGTCGCGGTATTCTCCCAGCGCAGCCACCATCGCATTTTTCACCATCGGCATGCGGCTTGCTCCGCCTGTGAGCACAATAATGTCCGGTTTCTGTTCCGGGTGTTCAGAAAGCATTTCCTTCGTCGCATCAATCGTCCTTTGCAGCAGCGGCTTCGCTGCTGCTTCAAACTCTGCTTTTGTCACATGAGCGGTCAGATAATCATCACCGTATCCCAGTTCCACCACAGTGTCATCGTCATCGGTTAAATCGATTTTAGTGCTTTCAGAAAGATTTCTCAGTTCCTCACGATGCACAGGCCTCAGCGGAACATTGAACTTTCCCTCCAGGATATGGTACATGACCTCATCAAAATCTTTGCCGCCCAGATTACCCAGTCCGCGCGTAGCGAGGACGTCATAATAATAGGTCTCACCGACTTTGTTCTTTCGGCCGTTCGGATAGACAGAGACAAGTGCCAGATCAAATGTACCCCCGCCAAGGTCATAGACCAGCACCGTACTGTCCTTTCTCTCTGAAGCAGAAGCAGAAGTTGCCAGATAGTCAAGCGCAGCTGCTGCAGGCTCTGCAATGGTGCCGTACACCTTCACATGCCTTCCGTCTGCAAGTGTTGCTTTTTCGGCCAGCCCTTTCAGGTGCATAAGCTGGGCTTTTGTATAGCTGGCAGGGTATGAAAGAGAAATGAGATTCGTCGTAGACTGGAATCCTGCACTGAGCTGTTCATTGGCCGCTCTGACACAGTGCTGGATCACGGAAGTAATCGCCAGATCGTAAGAGAGCATCTTTCCATCCAGTTCAAGTGGTTCTCCCAGATGTCTCTTCAGGTAGCGTACCCTGTTTGCAACGGGCTTAGCCTTGTTTCTTACCGCGAGCTCACCGCAGAGCACCCCCGCACTTTGCGAGTAGAAAAACACACTGGGAATACCATATTCCATTCTCTGCGGAAGCAGATCATGAATGTCCCCGCCTAAACGGGTTTTTTCATCCATGTCCGTAATAATACACGGAAAGGATTTGTAGTTGCCAAAATCCAAGCCAATCACCATTGCCATTGCACTTTTCCCCTTCTCTGTTCTTATGTATCTCTATCCGATCTCTCTTTTCACTTTTTCTGTTCCTGTGCTTCACATGAAATCATCGTTGACTGACTGAATCACCAATCACCTATGAGTGCTTTGCATAATACTCATGCCCGGAAACAGACATAAATGCAGCTGAAGGGATACTCACAGCGAACTTCTTTCTTGCTATGTCGAGCACTTCTGTCAGCTCAGGTTTTTCAACTCCACATGATTGGTGATCGGGGGCTTATCCGGTTTAGCCGGATCCCTTGCTTCAACCGTAAGAATGCCAAGACTGTCAATACACAGTCTGGTCTCTGCCGGTGTACCCACAGGCACTCCAGCCCCGTGATCCAGGTCGACACTCATGATTTCAATATAATCACTTTCAGGTTTGTTCCGGTCCGGATTTGTCTTAATGGCCTCACGTACACTGAAATGACTTATCTGCTGATGTTCAAATATGGTATACGATTTATCATATGGTATGCAATCCAGCAGATATTTGGAAACGACTGTCATGGTATGACTGTTTTTTATCCACCACAACCCATGTGATGGGTTCCTTTCCTTTCTGTATATTGTTGTCCTGTTCATACGAACCAAAAAGGATTTCATCGCCAGTCTTAACCGTATTGTCCGCGGCAGCAATGCCAAGTATCAGAAGCATCATACAAGCAAGGTAGATAAAACAGCGTTTTTTCATCGCAATCAGGACACTCCTTTTCAATCCACAATGCGCTTTTGAGGCAGGCTCAAAAGCGCATTGTGATTTCATCTGTTATTTTCGAACATGATAGGTGATCTCATTGCCATCAATCTTGATTTCCAGACGAAGCGGCTGCTTTCCATTCACTACTGCATTGGGTAAAGTACAGCCAAAGCAGTAATGGCCGGCATAGTAGGGCCCGATTGCAAACTGGTCAGCCTTCGTGATAACGAATTCTTTGTTCTGAATGCCATTGAGTTCATTCCATTCATAATTCTTTGTTTCATTGTCCCAGTTGTACTGCCAGTACCATCCGATATACTCGACATCGTCATCAAAAATGGCTTTCACTTCAACATTGGAAAGATAATCACGTTCTGATTTTGTGCTGTTCAGAATATCCGCCTGAATGATGAGGTAATCCGCTTCAGAACCGGAATTGAAGCGATCCCAGTTTCCCTGGACGGTGTGTTTCCCCTGCTTGTATTGATGCAGCGCATCAAGAAACCGGCAGGATGTCAGGGTGATCGTTCCCCAGCCATCAATTTCTGCGGCTTCGTTGAGTTTCAGATCATCAAGAGAAACAGGCTGTCCACCTTCCGCCGTGTCTGGCAGAATAACCTGTACGCCCATGCTCATTTCAGCATGCGCTGCGGAAAACAGCAGGAAACAGCACAGAATAACAAGTATGCTTTTTTTCATAGACAATGTTCCTTCTCCATAGTCAAGGATATACGAATGATTGCAGATCATTCCTCACACAATGAGACGCATTATTTGCGAACATTATACGTGATTTCACTGCCGTTCAAATTAATGATGACTTTCAACGCCTTTTTGCCATTAATCACTGCATTCGGCAATGTACATCCAAAAAGGTAGTGACCCTCATACATTGGATCAATGCTGAAATTATCGCTTTTGTCAATTGCCCAGCGAGTATTCTGCTTGTTTTTATCGGCAGCCAAATCACTATGGCCCGAACTTGCTGTATTATTATAGTTTCTTTGATATGCCCAGCCTGCATACTCATACACATCATCATATACAGCCTTAACACTGATATCGTCCAGATAATTCTTGGATGTTAACGATGTATTTAAAACATCCGCAAAAAGAACGATGTAATCAGCTTCCTGCCCGGACCAATAATACCCTTCGTCTTTGTAATTACCCAGTTTGTTTTTTCCCGGGGCATAATGACCGAGTCCGTCAACGACCTCATAAGCTGTTAATGTCAGGACGCCCAATCCATCAATCTCAGCCTCGGCACTTAATTTCAAATCATCAATATTCACCGGCTCTGTTTCCTGTTCCGGGCCCCCGATAACCACAACCCCCATACCTTCCGAGAAGGCAGCGGAAGCGCTCAGGATCATCAAAAAAGCCATGAGAATTGAAAGCGTTTTTTTCATAAGTCATTTCCTCCATCTATTGATTGATTACGGATTATTATTGAAAAACCAGGAGCAAACGCGTGACCAGCACATCAGAACCATGCTGACGAAAGCGGAATCGCTATCTGCTCTGCATCCCGGTTTTATTTGCGAATAAAACAGGTCATCGTATCAGTTCCGGTTGTAATCTCCATGCGGATTTCACCGGGGTTCTCTTCGACGAAGTTCGGAACCTTGCATCCGAACAGGTAATTCCGCTTAAGGAGAGGCCCAATCGTCTTCATTTCATCTTGCTTAAACGCTGCCCAATAGGGTTCATCACCATAGCTCTGCCTTACAAATCCGCCAAATTTGTAAGTTCCCCGTTCGCCTTCATACACCAGAACAACCTGTGCATCATGAAAGAAGTTCATTTCTTTTGTGGAAAGATTCAGCGCTTCCAGCCACAACAGCACATACTGGTTTTCGACTCCTGAGTTGTTGTGGTTGTAACTCGCATTTGTATTGTATCGATCTGCTATTTCGATTTTCATTGGTGTATAGATTCTGTCCCCAAGGTCCACACCAATGCCAACTTTCAGATCATCAATCGTGCCATTGTTGCTGCTCACCGGTAAATCCGGGCTTTCCAGAATCACAACATCTTCAGCACACACTGCAACATGCGTCACCAACAGGATGGTCATCAGCACAAGAGCCAGAATTCTTTTCATAGGTTTCTACTCCTTCATTATGTTTTTCTTGGGTAACTATAAACTGCTGTCCTTCTGAAACCTGCCTCCTTTTTGTCAGAGGCAGGTTCAAGAACGAATGATTTCCTCTGTTCTTCAGGACGCTCAACAGCACCTCTGCGATCCATACGCATTTCAGAAAGACCCTGTCTTTATCGCCGCACCACTCCCCGATGCATGATTTGTTCCGAATACAGGAAACCAGTTCATGCTCTCTGTTTCGATTTCTGTCATCATTTCAATACAAGCCGTTATGCTTTATCTGTATAAGCATACTATACCATATTTTCGAAAATCCGGTGATCTTTTTTTGTACTATATTGCTTCAATGCCTTTATTCAACAGAACTGCAATGATGCATATCATTCCCTGAATTCATATTGCTTTTCTGCATTGCTTGAAACCGGTCACGCCTGGCAAATAGGCGGCCATGCTTCAGGATCAACTTCCAAGGCCCGCGAGGTGATAATCCACCACCGTTCTCTGAAAATGAATCATCTTTTGGTTTTTTCCGTCTTTTCCTTGATTCTTTCCCAGATATTGATGTGCTCACTGGCAGGAACCCCGATCATCATGGTTTTCTCCCGGTCCAGCCGAAATTCGACTTCCCTTTTCCCGGACCGCAGATAATACGCTTCTTCGTATGGCCGATATCGCTCTGTAAGAAAATGCATTCGCTGGTTGTCCGATCCAACATACGGGCGTCCTGTGTCCGCGGCCTGCACGTACCGACCGTCAATCAAAAGATCTGTTTCCTGCAGCAGGTCTTTTTTCCCCGGATCCAGTTCCAGTTCTTCCAGGAGAAAGCCTGTATAAATAATCACACCCAAGTCGCGGGTCTCGTGAATTCTGCGGATCATTTCCGCAAGAGCGGCTGCCTGGAGAAACGGCTCGCCGCCGCTGATTGTCAATCCGTCTGACTTTTCATCCTGCAGGACCCACTTTACCATGTCCTCAATGCTGACTGCTGTCCCGCCTTCCTCGGACTGGAAACTTTTTGCAATGCAGCCTTCGCAGTGAAAATGGCATCCCTGTACCCAGATCACCGAGCGTCTCCCGGGCCCAAGCGTCCGGCAGCCATGCGCACGCATGGCCATTCGAATCATCTCTTCCGATTTCGTCAGACTTTCACCTCTTTTCGCCGCCCGACAATCCGTGTCAGAACCGATGGCTTGGGAACACTTTGCACACCACGACTTCCCTCAAAAACCATCTTTGCCGCTGCTCCCTGCAAAGCCGTCTCAGACACTTCCACGTGTCTTAGAGAAGCGCAGTCTGCAAACGTCTGGTATCCGACTTTCTTTACGCCGTTTCCTTTCACCGCAGTCAGACGCTCACACCCCTTAAAGCAGGCATCACCCAGTTCAATCACATTGTTGGGAAAACTGACCTGTGTAAGAGAAAGGCATCCTGCAAACGCCCGAACACCTATTGTCACTTCCCCGTCATCCTGTCCGAGGAATTCAATCTTCTTGAGTTTGGAGCATCCCTGAAAAGCCCTGTCACCCACGTTGCACGCCGGAAGATCAATGCGTTCAATCGCTGTAAATGCAAAAGCAGAGTTTCCAACTTCCTGCAGATCCATGGAAACAATGACACTGCTGAGTGCATAGCACGCCTCGAACGCATTTTCACCAATCACTTCTGCGCCGGCCATACTGCAGCTGGTCAGCTGACTGCATCCCTTAAAGCACTCCTCCGGAACTTCCCTGACCTGCGCCGGAAGGCTGACTGTATCAATACAGGTATCAGAAAAGGCGCCTGTCTCTATAACCAGTTCCTGATCCCTCGGAGCAAACTCAATCCGCGTCAATGACTTGCAGCCTTTGAATGCCTGTTTGCCGATCAGAGTGACACTCGCAGGAATACGGACAGCAATCATCTTTTCCCGTACAATTTCTGCGCTGAAGGCATTGGGCCCAATGGCCACAATATATCTGCCGTTGACTGCATCCGGAATGTTGACTGCGACTTCCAGCCCTTTGTAACCGGTGAGGATCAAACCTGTCGGACAGTCTTCAAACGTTGCCCCGAGAAGCGTTCCATTCAGTTCCGGGGCAGGACCAGGCTTCTGCTCCTGCGTTGGTGCTGTGGACTGTGTCCGTCCGCGGCGCGGTTGTCTTCTCGACTCCGGCTCACTGTTCCCACCGCTCCCCTGCAACGGTATTCTTGCCCCCATCCCTATGGCTTCCGCAAACGCATTGCATGTGGAAGCGGCAATATCCGCAGCGGTTCCGTTGCTGTTCATGATTCGCTGCTTGACAAGCGACAGTTTGGCTCTCTGCTCTTCTTCCGGTTCTGAGAGCGCTTCCAGGATGACTTCTATTCCTTTTTCTTTGTAAAACAGATCAAAGTCACGCCAGACTGTATTGTCTTCAACAATATCCCGCATCATGGCATATACCTTTTGCGGGTTCTCAAACACTTCAATGCCCAGACCGCTGTCCTTCATCACCTGTTTGTATGCATCCACCAAAGTCATCGGCATGATACCACCTGCTTTTCTGATATGGAATTTATGCTGGAGCTTTCCCGCTGACAGTGAATCCTGCCAGACGTTCCTGATGATCAACCTTTTTACCCGCAGTACTCAGCCCACTGGTCTTGCGAAGGCATATCTTCTGCCCTGAAGGTCATCATCTCTTCATATGTCATCTGCTCATTCACTCTGGATGACTGATTCGAAATCATACGTTCAAAAATGTTTCTTACCGTACGCCCATTGCCAAAATTGTGCCCACGGTTTGCAAACAGAAACCGGAAATTGGTGAGAAGTGCCTGCTCGCAGGCAGGGTCGAGCAGATATCCAATTGTTCCGGCCATTTTTTTGAAGATTTCAAGCATTTCCTCTCCATTGTAATCTTCAAATTCCAGCTGATTGATGAAACGACTTGTCAGACCACTGTTGTGCTCCATAAAGTCCTTCATCTCTTTCTTGTAGCCTGCCACGATAACCATGAGGTCCGACCGGTTGTCCTCCATAAACTTCACCAGAGTGTCTATCGCTTCCTGCCCAAAATCATGGCTGCCCACATTGCTCAGGGAGTAAGCCTCATCGATGAACAGGACACCGCCCAGAGCCTTTTCACAGACTTCCTGGGTCTTGACAGCAGTATGCCCTACGTATTCACCAACCAGATCTTTCCTTGAAACCTCAATCACCTGTCCCTGTGACAGAATCCCCATCTGATAGTACAGTCTGCCCATCATGCGGGCCACCGTTGTTTTCCCGGTGCCCGGGGATCCGCTGAAAACGGTATGCAATCCGAGATCGGAGAACCGCGGAGGTTCTTTGCCTTCTTCGCGGGCTTTCTGGACCTGAATCTGCCGGGCTTTCTGGGTTTCAATCAGAGCATGCACCTGCGCCTTCACATTCTCAAGACCGACAAGAGCATCCAGTTCATCCATGATCTGCTGTTCTGCCTCTTCCGTATTCAGCGGTTCAAACCAGCTCTCAAGAACAGTCTCGTTATTGGGCAGATGATACCCGATAAAGTTGTCTCTGGTGATAACCCGGCTTCTCCCGCTTGCCTCAGCGGCCTCTGCCAGCTTGATCATCGCATCGGCATTGCCGAAGTTTCTCCGATCACGCTTCTGATAGATTTTCTGCACCAGACCATAAAGCGGCGATGTGCCCGGAGTCGGTTCCAGAAGCTCCGGGGAGATGGTGTAATCATCACCACTGAATTTTCGCAGCAGGATATCAAACAGAATTTCAGGCTTGTAATCCGGTATGACAATAATGTTCTCGCCCATTCTGCGCATCAACCCCGGCTCAGCCTTAAACAGAGCTTTCATGGGTTCCTCGTATCCTGCAAGAATAAGACAGAAATGCCTGCGGGGAGATGTAATGGCGCTGACAAGCGCGGAAAGCACCTCCTGCCCATCACTCTGACTGTTCTCGCCGCCTTCCGTTTTTCCCAGGCTGTGCGCTTCATCCACAAACAGAACACCTTCCTCGGCGCGGTCAACAAAGCTCAGCACACGGCGCCCGGTTTCTCCACGCAGAGAAGTTGTCAGGTCGCCTTTGATCACTTCGACAGTATGACCGCTTCTGAGGATTCCGATTTCCTTCAGATATCTGCCCAGAAGGCGCGCAATCGTAGTCTTGCCTGTGCCCGGACTTCCCAATAGCATAAAATTCGGGACTGCTGGACGCGGTTCTTCCTTGGGGGGATCAATCTGAACCCGGGATACTGCATAGTCCACTTTGTTCCTTGTGCCCGCTGCATCCTCCTGACGCTCCCGTTTTTTTTCTTCCATCTGGAATCGGAGGTTTTCCTGCCGTTGGAAAAGGCGGTTGACACAGGCCATCACATTCTCCCATCCGGGTCTGTTGAGTGCTTCCAGTGCATTCTGACGGTCTGGAATGTCAAGCTGCATCATTTTCCTCAGTTCATCCGGATGAATCGAACGATTCTCTGTAGCGGACTGCATCATATCCAGCGCTGCGCTGACCTGAACATAAACATCTTCAAGCCTTGTCTCAGAATAATTATCCAGCGTATCTCTTTCCCCGCTTTTGCGGTGCCTTTCATGTTCCATGATCTGATACAGTTCTCTGGCAAAATCATTCAGTGATTCATCACCTGCAATCTTTGCGGGTGATGAATTCTGCAATCCGAAGCATATCAGCCTTCTGACTAGGTTTGTCACTTCATCCAGTCCCGGTGCGCCAACCGCAAAACAACAGGATGCATTCAATGACTGTCCACTGCTGTCTTCTCTTCTGCCTGTAAGCAAAACATTCTGCAGTCTGAGACGCCGTATGTTCTCGATTGTACCGTCCACACTTTCCGTATTGACCTGCGGAGCTTTAAGGATGCACAGATTCCGATTGGTTTGCCCGCGGTAACCCGTGAAATGATTGGCAAAATTATACATGTCCTTGTCATTGAGCTGCAGTGTGGAAATGTCATCGATTACAAATGCCAGATATCCATTTGTAATCCCTTTGCATTCATTCTGTATGGCACGCTGGCGTATGTCATCCAGTGACATATCCATATATGAATCCAACTGATTCAGAAAAATACTTTGATCCATCGCACGGAGATTATAGTGAAATCGCTTGTTTTCATTTTTTATCTGTCCATCATCCCCGTCATCTGATTCCTGTGTCTGCTTTCTCTGTGCTCGCATTGATTTAAAGCGGCTGGAAACACTTCGGGATCCTGTCCCTGCATTCTCTGCTTCTGTCTTCCGATCTGCATTTCCAGCAGCCACGCCGCGGTTGATATCAAAAAAGAACCGCGCAGACTCCTCATCAATGCAATATGCTCCTTCTCTTCCCGCAACGTTATAAAACAGGGCATAAGAGTATCCCTGCTGGCGTAGCAGTTGAAGCAGATACTCATTAAAGTCGCGGATAATGAGATCCGGTGCAATCCACATGTCGTTTAATCCGCTTCCATATAGCAGCATTACGCGCGATGAAAGAGGAGGTGAAAATATATTTCTCATGGCAACGTCTCCGGTTCATGTATTTATTTACCTGACATAAGGAGTTATTTCTACATGCGGAAAACATTTCATTCATCATGTCCCGTTTCGATTGAATAACCGTCTTGCCTCACGCTCACGCACAGAATCCTGATTGTTGTATTCTGTCCGGTTGGACGCCTGATGCACCCGGCCTGAACAGGATAGACTCCCACCAAGTCCATGAGCTTCAAGGTGTTGTTTCATTGCCTTTCGCAGATCTGCTTTTTCAACTTCGGAAACGGCTTCACCATCACTGTAGAACATCATCAGTTCCATCTTCAGTCGTTCAAGTTCATCCTGTCCCATTTCTTCATCGAGCGTCACGGCTACCTGGCAGCCTGTGACCGGATTGACAAAATGAACCACCATCTCTTCCGAGAAGTCTCCACCCACCGTTTCCACCCAGTCAAAAGCGTATCCCTGCTCCATCATAAAATCAGCAACAACATCCATCGCTGCCTGCTTTTCATAGAAAGCAATCATTTTTTTCTGACCGGTTTCCATCACCATCTCAGCATTAGGCCTGACTACAGATCGAATCTCATCATAATAATGCTGGAGCTCATCAGCACTGAGTCCCTGCACGCGCCAGTTCTCAATCTGCTCTCTGAGGTGTTCAATCTCTTTTTCTTCTTTTTCATATTCTCCCTGTGTGAAGACATTCAAATCTTCCTCAACCGCCTCCTCTTCTCCTTCCACGGGGAAAGAGAGGAGACGGCGCACATGCATCTCTTCCTGGAGCGCTTCAAGTTCCTGGATACAGAGATTCGCAAGTTCTGACTGCTGCGTATAAGCATCTGTACAGGCAAGGCTTGCCATGGCACAGTCGCTGATGATGGTCTGCGCACCAACAAGAGCGGCCTGGGTCTGTCCCTGCTCTGCCTGTACCCGTGCTGTTTGAATGCGTGATTTGAACAGATCTGCAAGTTTTTGTTCCTTGTCGCCTGCTCCGGGCATGCGAAGCAGCATTTCCATGGAGGTTTCTGCATCCTGAATCACGGAAAGGACATAAACTCGAAGCTGCTCAGCCATCCGTTCATCCTGTTCTTTCTCTTGTGTGAACATCGCATCCAGCCGTGTCAGTCGCTGCATTTCTTCAATTGCACGTACAGACTCGTCATGAGCACGCTGTTGAATCTTCTGCAGATCCTGCGAGAGATCACGAGTTATGACATTCTGCAGTTGCAGTTTCTGTTCTTCCACCTGCGCCTGTAAAAGTTTGATTTCCTTTTTCAGCGTCTTCTCCTCTGCAGAATCAGCTACTTCTCTGAACCGCTCAGCTGCCTCCTCCAGTTTCTTTGTCAGGCTTTCCAGCTTTTCGGCTTCTTTTTTTGCAGCTTTTGCACGCGTCTGTTCAAGCTCCTCGGTATCCTTGCGTCTGCGTTCTTCCACATGATTCATTTTTCCGTACATTTCAAAGAGCTGCTTACTGGAATAATGTGTGGAATATCGCTGCACAGACTTGGTCTCATGAACATGCCGCAGGACCACACCACCCAGTTTGACTGCACCGGCTACTGCCCCAATCGCTGCAGCACCGGTCACAATATACGGGAGTGCACCCACCAGCAGAACGCCGCCCAATAAAACGCCTGTCATTTCCCCGCTCATAATCTGTCCCCCTTTTTGTATGAATCAATAATATCTGCGCATATGTCTCCTGATGTTTTCTTCCGGCCTTGGCTGCATCATCTGCCGATTGTTTTCAGCCTGACCGTCTTCACTCTCCACATGAATTGCAAGTCCGGAGTCTGCCGCCTGAACAGCACGAAGAAGTGAATTCAGCAGTGCATTCTTGTTTTCATGAGAAAAGACTTCGTCCTCAGCATACAGCAGGATCTCATTGCTGACCGCAATCCCGTTTTTCCTGACAGGATAAATGTCAATCAACAACAACCTGTCATCATTGACACCGATACTCACTTTCAGCAGATAACTGTTTCGAAGGTCGTTATCATAGAATCCTTCTTCCACCAGACTAAACCCACTTTCCTCGATGGATTCAATCATTTGCAGCCCTGCCTTTTCACGCCTGGCAGACAGTGTACTTTCTGCACGGATTGTCTCAATCAGTGCCTTCTGTTCGTCCTGCACTTCACCGACCTTCGAGAGGCGCTGATTCAGAAATGCTGTCCGCATATTTTCGTTTTTCGGATGCGCCATATCGATGCCGTTTACACTATCCTCAATTCCACGCACCTTAGTCATATGACTGAGCCACAGACCGCCACTCCAGAACTCTCTTTCTTCATCACTCAGAGGCTGCGTGTACTCTTCCATGATTTCCGCGCAGAAATCCCTGCATTCCGCGGAAAGACCATCCGTCCGCTTTTTCAGCAGAGCCATCATGCGCTGCCATTCTCTGAACAGCTGTTTCACCTGTTCAGAGAGAATATCTGCAGATGTTTCTGTAGCATTCGCCAAAGCAAGCGCTGCCTGCCATACCTGCTGCTTCATCAGGTCCCCACAGACGTTCAGCTGACTGTGAAGTATGCCTGCCTGTCCCGGAGCAAAAAAATAGCATGGCAGAGTATCCAAACGGCTGACAGCCTGTCCGGCCTCATCGATTGCAGCCTGTGCTGCCCCTTTGGCCGCTTGATCCAGATTATTTCTGCGAAGATGCTCCTCCCTGATCTTTTCCTCCAGCTCAGCATTGCGGCGTTCAGCTTCTGCCATTCTCTGATCCTGTTCAACCCGGTTTTTCTCCAGCTCCTTAAACAATTGGGTGCGCATTTCCTGAACAGCAAAACTAAGGCTTGCCATCATTTCACTGTTCTCGCGTTGAATCGTTTCGATGGTTTGTCTGTTTTCTTCGCTTTGCTGTCTATATTGTTCTTCTAATTTTCCCAGACTCTCTTCCGCTGCCTTTGCACGCGCTTCCAGTTCCTGACTGTTCATACCTGTTTCCCTTCTCAGTTTTTGGCCCCTGTTCGCTTCAGGCTCTGCCGAACTGCGGCATTTGCCTTCTCACGCATGCGAGCTATATCGCCGAGACTTTTTTCCACCTGCTGCATTGCAGAGCGGATTTCTTCCATTTTTTCATCAATATCCGCCTGTTCAAGCAAAGCATTGACATCTTCCATCGCAAAAAGATGCTCTCTCAGTTCGGCAAGCTGCTCTCTGGTTTTAACTTCATCAATTTCAACGAGGGGATTGTTCAGATGTTTCTGTAATTCCTTTTCAAGGCATTCGTCAATCTGATGCTGGATTTCATCCATGGAAAAACGAATGCTGTCAGCTTTTTCCTGTGCATCAGCAAGTTCCTGGATCTTTGCATCCTTTTCAGCATTCATTGTCTCAAGGTCCGTCCGCATTTTTTCAGACTCTGCAATGAGGGACTCCAGTTCCCGTTCGAGCTCTTCACGTTCTGACGCCATATGCTTTAAGGCCTCCCGTAACTCATTAATCTTTATCCGGATTTCCTCAACATCCTCCTGGTAATGGACTTCAACCTCGTCGGAAAGTCTCAGGCTGAGCACATTTTCAAAAGGAATCTCCTCGTCGTCCTCTTCAAGATAGAGTATCATCGTTTGCGGTGTGGAAAACTGAAGAATAATCTCCGTGCCCAAGCCCGTTTCCGTCCTGTAGAGGTAGAAATACGTTTCATAACATTCCAGGACCCAGGAACCAATTCGAAAAACACTGTTTGTCCCATGGTTTGCAGGGAATACTGCAGGCACTATATCTGATGTTCCTGCCCCTGTGGCTTTCAGTGAAACATCCATCTGATCTGTATCCAGATATACGGAGCCAAAACATCCAATTCCTGCCTTGATTGTATACGTACTCATGTTCTGCCTCCATCGACCGGAATACTGACAACCTGAACTCCGGGCTGGTGCCAGACCCTGACATCCTCTGTCACTGTATATACGCTGCCGCCTTCCTTAAATCTGACAGTTGTCCCCTTTTTGAAATCCTGATACAACTGTCCTGGTTTGAAACTGCGCAGTTGTCTTCCGACAGCCCTGTCTGTATTTACAAACTGGAGCGCAGCACGGGCCGACTGCGTCAGGAAGAACTCCTTCACCGACTTCGCGCATGCAAGTCGTTCCTCTGGATTCCAGGAGGTAAGCCCCATTGCAAACTCTGCAACAGTGTCATTCTTGCAGGCCTGCGCAAATTCACTATCCAGTTCAAGAATGCTCCTGCATTTCTTTTCTTTATATGCCTTCTGCAGTGTCATGTTGCCAGTCCGTAAGAATAATGATTCCTCCGGCAAAAGATAGATGTAATAGATCGCCATACCCACTGAAAACAACTGACTTGCTTCGTCCAACTCTTTTCCCTCAAACAGGACTTCCGGTGCTGCAAAGGAGCAGTCTCCTGACGAGGCCCGTTCAATACGAAAGCTGTAGCACGCTTCCCGGTGATTGACTATATTAAGAACAGACCTTTCAATCTGAATATCTTCCGGACTCCAGATCATTTCATCCGGAGATTTATACAGCAGCATCACTACATTGCCGATGAGAATCCTCGGATCGTCCTGTCCGGGGTCCTCATGCCATTTTCTCAAGGTAAAAACCATCGTTACCATCTCCTGAACATGCGAAAAAATGATACCAACATAAAACCAACAGCAAGGATTGTAATAATCAAAGTAAACGTTGATTCCATGCCCTGCTGTGTCATAATGACAAAAGCCCGGGAAAAGGAGTCCCAATAAATGCCAGCACTGATGATCACCATCAGAACCAGCATAATAACCCAAATCAAAAGCCACCTGAGGAAGGCTCGCATCTTTTTTCCTCCTTATTCACTGTTACCAACGACGATGACGGTAGAGTCGGTAAAAATGATAACATAAATACGCTGTCAAAATCAGACCTGCTATCGCCATCCCATGTCCAAGGAGCGTAATCGTTCCGGAAGCAACAGCATAAGTTGCTCTGTCCCAGTTTATAATCGTATACACAAGCCCTATAATCGTCACAATAAAACAGATGACATTGACCGGATTATGAAAATCCAGCATGCCGGAAAAGGCTCCTGCAGAATGATTTCTTGCGTAACTATTCACATGCAGTTCGGTAGAAAGACGACATTGTCCTTCAGCTTCCGGTATTCTTGGGACTTCACTTTCTTCAAGACTTGGTGGGAACAGCATACTTCCTTTCGGCATGGAATCTACAGGTTCATTCCGTCGAATCAGATTTCCCGTGAGTCTCTGCTCTCGATTTTTCTTCTCTGGGCTTCCCTTCTCTGGGCTTCCCTTCTCTGGGGAATTCTTTTCCGGAGTTTTCTTCTTCTCCGCTTTTTTATCAGACTGTCCCGTCACATCATCTTTTACGGGTGATTTTTCGCTTTCCACGCTCTTTTGCTGCATTTCGTGAGCAGCTTTCCCATTTTTGGGGACTTCCTTTGTGCTTGTAGAAGATGGATTTTTTTTCTGTAAAACAGGCGGATTGGTTGCTTTCTTCCTTTCCGAAGCCTGCTGCCCTTCCTTTTGCGCGTTTATTTCTTTCGGCTGTTCTTTGGTTTCTTCTGATTCCTGATGCCAGTTCATCGTCCGCATTATCAAATCCTCCTTCTTTTCAAAAACGCAGATTTCTCACCATCATCAGGCGATTATTATAATCTTTTAAGACAGCGTCAAATCCATTCATGTCCTGGGGTGTGATTCGCAATTCCTTTGAATAATCATTATGATATTCTCTTAATAAACGTCCCCGTCCTGGTCGAGCTGGCATCGGTTTGACGACACACTTATCAAATTCCCCTTCCTGTTTCAGAAGCGTCTCCATTGCCTCAAATGACAAACTGCCTCTTCCCAGCAGACAATGTCCGTTCAGGCCCTTTGCTCCAAGTTCTCTCATAAGCAGCGACGGATCTTCTGTGATGATGCCAATCACTATTTTTCCTGCAATAATATTGTTCTTCAGGAACTTGTACAACAGATCATCGTCTGAGAAAACCATTTCATGAATATACAGCGTATACTGGGAACTGGTGATCTGAGATAATTCACCGCACAGGATTTCATTCAGAAGAGTTCTGTTAATCGAATTCGCCAAAATAACCGTCATACTTCCGCGCCCGACTGAGCCAGACTCAGACTGACGATTGCGAAGCCTTTCGACTAGATTTAAATGACTTGGACAATCGACACTGGTCTGATTCTCCATACTCTCATAGATCAATTTGACAAAATCCATTAACTCATGCCATACAGCCGTATTCTTACGGAGCGCATTAATAATACTCTCAGCAGCATTGAGCTGATGAGCCTTTTCCAACACCTGTTCCATAGGCATTGTCAGCAGCCAGTAAATCATCTGCAGACTCAATTTCCCTTTCGGCGCAATCAGATCTGCAATATTGATCAGTGCACTCAGCAACTGTTCAGTCTGCTCCGTGTGCTGACCAAGACTTCTCCGCATTGCATTGATCAGCACACTATTCATCGCCATCGCATTCATGCCAAACAGCGGTTGATAATTTTTATAAGTACTTGGATCCTCTGAGAGCCCCGTGACAGTCAATGACGAGAAAAGATGATGCTCATTTTGAAGTGCTATCAAATCTTTCGCGATTTCCTCATTTTCAGTAATCAAAACGGAGGGGTTCAGCTCATACTCATCCATACTGCGATTCACAGTCATGTATACAATTCTACTCAGAAGCATCTGCCTGCGGCGCAGCTCAGTGCCACCTGCAATATAGAAACTGCCCGGAACCGCCTTCCAGAACGCTCCTGCATGCATGGAAGAAATAATCGCTACCTGTCTGTTCAGATTATTATGACGATTTGCAATCAGCGTCGCCTCAATCCAACTTGCCATTTTGGCTCACCTTTTTCCATATTTTTGTTCATAGTCTTCAAACCGAAACATAAATGGCGGCACGCCTACAATATCCACACAGGCCTGACCAATTTTCAGATTCAGCAAATGCCATTCTTCTACGACTCGTCCTTCTCGCTGTACAATCTGCGGCTCTCCGCCGATGTGGAAATGTGTACTATTATAATTCGGGCCAAGACGCTGTGAAACATAAGCTCTTGTCTCCGCGTCCGGTGTGGAAAAAGCGAAGCAGTTCATAAAACCCGCAAACAGAGCCTTTCCGCGTTCTGTCTGATATATGTCATAAATCTGATGGACGTTCTGGATGCCAGCAACAATCTTAACGCCCAAACTCCGCCCAAAATTCAACGCGTCATCAATATGTCGCAGATTCGGCAGCAACTTGAACTCATCTATAAAGAAATAAATATTGCCCTTATGTTCTTCTGATTGTCCCAGCGCTTCTTTCAGTGCGAGATCAATTAATGTGCGATACACAGGCCCCAGCTTTTCTCCAATACTGATATCATATTCAATAAAAACCACCTGCCCACATTTGTCTCGCACCTGTTTCCGCATGGATATGCCTGGCCCATGCGGATCCCGTTTGCCAAAAATCCCGATAAAGAGATTATTTACAACAGTTCCCAGCTGAGCAAGAATTCCCAATGTCTGTCCATCCAGCGCATTGCCAGCCTGATCATCAGACAATCCCAAATAACCCTTGGCGAAGCCAAAATCATCATTCCTTGCAATAATTGCAGGATACTCTGTCATAAAAGGGCCAGAGAAGAAGGCAAGAAGCGCCTCATTATTCCATTCCTCTTTTCTGACTCTCAATGCTGCCTTTTTTTTATCTTGAGACTGTCCTTCCCACATATGACCCCTGCGCAGGGTATCAATCAGCTTTATAGCAAACAAGTCCGCCGCAGTTGTCTCAAAAAACTCATTTCCCTGTCCGCCAGTCCCCTTGAACAACTGAGATGCAATTTCTTTAGCTGCAAGATCACTGTCTTCTTGGACATAACCTTGCTCAAACGTTAATTCTTTATATATATTCCAATATGAAGTAATGTCTCTATACGCAGGTCCATTGCCAATCAGATAATGATTTTCATCTTTTCCTTGATAAAAAGTATTTTTGAAATCACCCTTCGTGTCAAAAATAAACGCAACATCATTATCTTCTAGACGATTAATCGTCTGTCTAATAATGTGGTTAAACGTATTTGTTTTTCCACTTCCGATTCCGCCAATCAGGAGAATATGTTTACTGTACTGTGATCGCGTCATACTGAAATGGTGACGGCCCTCTTCAGGTTTCGATTCGGATTCAGATTCAATGAATACCAGCGGATCCTCTTCACTACTATTATCAGGGCACATATTCAGTTCAATACTTCCGCCATTTACAATCTCGGTTATTGCAGTTTTCTGATAATGCATCTCCATACTTTTTCTTGTATGATTAGGTCAGAAACAGAAATCATACTTTCCTTTCTCTCGTTATCATGCAGTGAATTTGATCTGTGTAGATCCAACTGACCATCCTCAGTTATCGCCTACGACCACGTGTTATCGATTGCTGAATACTTTGCTGCTGGGCTTTGCTCACATTGTTTGCAGTCTCATTTGCATTTTTTCCCTTTGGGGCAGCAGTTACAGCATTTTTCAAACTTGACTGCATCTCATTTTTTGAAGGCAACTTTCCTGTCGATTGAATTTGTGTTTGTTCTGTCTTTTCAGCGATCTTGGTTCCATTGACCTTAATCCCTGTAGCGGATTGAGCATTCACTATTCCCTCGGAGTTTTTTTCCAGGTGGACCCTTACTTCTATTTTTCCTTCCATCTGTTGAGGCTGCTTTTGGTTTGTTATATGACTTCTGATTTCATCTTTTGATCTTTTCAATTTCGAATAATCAAAATTGGGAAATGGTTTCTTCTCGCGTTGACCTTTATCATTCCCTTGCGATTTATTCTGTCCAACACTCTTCTGATTATTCTCTTCCTGAGATATTGCTTTTTCGTTTTTTTCTTTCTGAGTGGGACCCAACTTCTCATTTTTTACCTGTACTTGCTTTTGTCCGTTTTCCTCTGCCTTTTTGTGCTCAGTTCCCTGCTCTACCCTCTTATCATTCCTTTGAGATTGTTCTATTTCTTTTGTCTGACTCTGATCATTATTCTTCTCTACATTCTTGCCCTGCGTTTGAGCTTGCTCGTTATCCTCTGTCTGGTTTTGATCAACATTCAGCTGAACCTGTTTGTTCTGCTTCTGGGACTGCTGGTTATTCTCAGCCTGCTTCTGAGCAGCATTCTTCTGAACCTGTTTATCTTGCTTCTGGGACTGCTGATGATTCTCAGTCTGCTTCTGAGCAGTATTCTGTTGATTCTGTTTGTCCTGCTTCTGGGACTGCTGATGATTCTCAACCTTGTTCTGAGCAGTATTTTGTTGATTCTGTTTATCCTGTTTCTGTGACTGCTGATATTCTCAACCTTGTTCTGAGCGGTATTCTGCTGATTCTGTTGATTCTGCTTCTGTGATTGCTGTTGATTTTCAGTCTGCTTCTGAGCAGTATTTTGTTGATTCTGTTTATCCTGTTTCTGTGACTGCTGATTATTCTCAACCTTGTTCTGAGCAGTATTCTGCTGATTCTGTTGATTCTGCTTCTGTGATTGCTGTTGATTTTCAGTCTGCTTCTGAGCAGTATTCTGTTGATTCTGTTTATCCTGTTTCTGTGACTGCTGATTATTCTCAGTCTGTTTCTGAACAGCGTTCTGCTGATTCTGTTCGTCGCCTGTCTGAGTCTGCTGATGATTTTCAGTCTGCTTCTGAGCAACATTCTGCTGATTCTGTTTTTCCTGATTCTGTGCTTGCTGTTTATTCTCAGTCCGCTTCTGAACAGCATTCTGCTGATTCTGTTCGTCCTGCGTTTGATTCTGCTGTTTATTCTCAGTCTGGTTTTGAACAGCATCCTGCTGATTCTGTTTGTCCTGTGTCAGAACCTGCTGATTATTCTCAGTCTGTTTCTGAGCAGCATTCTGTTGGTTCTGCTCGTCCTGTATCTGAGTCTGCTGATTATTCGCAGTCTGTTTCTGAGCAGCATTCTGCTGATTCTGTTTTTCCTGATTCTGTGCTTGCTGTTTATTCTCAGTCCGCTTCTGAACAACATTCTGCTGATTCTGTTCGTCCTGCGTTTGATTCTGCTGTTTATTCTCAGTCTGGTTTTGAACAGCATCCTGCTGATTCTGTTTGTCCCGTGTCAGAACCTGCTGATTATTCTCAGTCTGTTTCTGAGCAGCATTCTGTTGGTTCTGCTCGTCCTGTATCTGAGTCTGCTGATTATTCTCGGTCTGGTTTTGAACAGCATTCTGCTGATTCTGTTCGTCCTGTATCTGATTCTGCTGATGATTCTCAGTCTGCTTCTGAGCAGCATTCTGCTGATTCTGTTTTTCCTGATTCTGTGACTGCTGATTATTCTCGGTCTGGTTTTGAACAGCATTCTGCTGATTCTGTTCGTCCTGTATCTGATTCTGCTGATTATTCTCAGTCTGCTTCTGAGCAGCATTCTGCTGATTCTGTGCTTGCTGTTTATTCTCAGTCTGCTTCTGAGCAGCATTCTGCGAATTCTGTTTTTCCTGTGTTTGATTCTGCTGATGATTCTCGGTCTGGTTCTGAGCAGCATTCTGCTGATTCTGTCCGTCCTGTGTCTGAGTCTGCTGTTGATTCTCAGTCTGGTTCTGAACAGTATTCTGCTGGTTCTGTTCGTCCTGCTTCTTGGATTGCTGATTATTCTCAGTCTGCTTCTGAGCAGTATTCTGCTGGTTCTGCTCGTCCTGCTTCTTGGATTGCTGATTATTCTCAGTCTGGTTCTGACCAGCATTCTGCTGATTCTGTTCGTCCTGTGTCTGAGTCTGCTGATTATTCTCAGTCTGGTTCTGACCAGCATTCTGCTGATTCTGTTCGTCCTGTGTCTGAGTCTGCTGATTATTCTCAGTCTGCTTCTGAGCAGTATTCTGCTGGTTCTGCTCGTCCTGTGTCTGAGCCTGCTGATTATCCTCAGTCTGCTTCTGAGCAGCATCCTGTTGATTCTGCTCGTCCTGTGTCTGAGCCTGCTGATTATTCTCAGTCTGGTTCTGAGCAGTATTCTGCTGGTTCTGCTCGTCCTGTGTCTGAGCCTGCTGATTATTCTCAGTCTGGTTCTGAGCAGTA
>Ga0129307_1000362_pt1 | contig 72880 bp, 76 predicted proteins | sample P1105metagenome_FD_94437 | JGI IMG/M metagenome (GOLD analysis project Ga0129307, IMG submission 94437) | Capybara group fecal microbial communities from Wisconsin, USA - P1105 metagenome | ecosystem: Host-associated > Mammals > Digestive system > Large intestine > Fecal | place: USA: Wisconsin...
ATCTTCTCTAGTAAAGTGTCGATATTCTCTTGCCATATTTTTCCTCCTTATATTAATTTTACCATACAAAAAATCTACACGTTTTTTTTATTTCGTGTAGATTTTCTTCAAATCAGTTCTTTTTAGCCTTTATTTTTAATTAGTTTAAAGCTTCTTTTAATTTAGAACCAGCTTTGATTTTAGCAACATTGTGTGCAGCAACTTTGATAGTTTCTCCAGTTCTTGGATTTCTTGCTTCTGAAGCGTCTTTGTGTACTTTTTCAAAAGTAGCAAATCCAGTTAATGTTACTTTTCCTTCTTTCTTTAATCCTTTTATAACACCATTCATCATTGCTTCTAAAGCACGTGAAGAATCTGCCTTTGTTAATCCTGTTTCTTCAGCAATAAAATTTACTAAATCTGTTTTTGTCATTCTAAAATACCTCCTATATGTTAAGCTCTATTTTGCTTACAATCTAAGAATACCATGTTTTAATTATAAAATCAATACAATTTATTTATTTTTTTTATTTTGTATTATTATTTCTATTACATTTGATCCGAATATATCGTTTAAAAATGTTATTTTTGATTTTCTTGATAGTTTCATTACTCCACTATTTATTATTATTTTATTGTATTTCAAATTTATTATTCCTCTTATATTTTTAGGAAACAGTTCTCTTGTTGGTGATATTATTCCAAAGTGTCCAGGTATAAATGATGGTATCATCCCACCATGTGTATGTCCACATAAGACTAGTTTTATTTTTTTGAAGTTTTTTATTTTTTCATAGTTTTTATTTCTTAATAATAATATTGGTGTGTGTATTAATAGTATTTTATATTGTGTTTTAGTTTTATCTATTAGTTTTTCTATTTCTTTGTTTTTTATTTCTGGATTTTTTTCTTTATTCTTATAATAGTAGTCATAGTCTGGATTATATCCTATAAATGAAATATTGTTTTCTTCATATATTTCATTATCTAATACTATTATGTTTTTTGTTTGTAGTTTTTTTAGCCATTCTATATTATCTGTTTTTGTATATCCAGTGTTAGTCATTTTTATGTATTCATGATTTCCTATTGATATTATTACTTTTCCTATATTTGATATATTATTTATAAATTCTTTTAAGTCTGGATAGTTTGTGTCTTCTACTACGTCATATAAGTCTACTGTATCTCCTGTTATGCATATATAGTTGGGTTTTATTTTTTGTATTTTGTTTTTTATCATATCAAGTCTTTTTTTGTTATATTTGTGTGCGAAGTGTATATCTGATATATGTACTATTTTTGTATTTATATTCTCATTATTATCTATTTTATATTTTTGATATTGTATTCTCATTTGATCACCTTTTATATTATATCATATTTGAAAAAAAGATGATTTGTCATCTTATAGTACTATTGCGAATAGATTTCCTGAGCCTTTATTTACTAATTTTGTTAATGTTTGGCCCAGTTTATGTCTTGCGTTTTCTGGCATTAGTGAAAGTTTTGCTTGTATTCCTTCTTTTACTATTACATCTAGGCTTCTTCCAAATATTTCACTTTTCCATATATTTGTTGGATCTGTTTCTTGATCTTTTAGTAGGTAGTCTATTAATTCTTTGCTTTGTATTTCTGATCCTATTATTGGTTCAAAAGTGGACTCTACGTCGACTCTTATCATATGTATTGAAGGTGCTACTGCTTTTAGTTTTACCCCGTATCTACTTCCTTGTTTTATTATTTCTGGTTTATCTAGTTTCATGTCTTCTAGTGATGGTGATGCTACTCCGTATCCTGTTGTTTTTACCATTTTAAGTGCTGATTTTATTTGGTCGTATTCATGTTTTGCTTCATTGTATTCTTGGAATAGTGTTAATAGTTGGGATTTGTTTGTTATGTCTACTCCTATTATTTCTTTTAATACTTCGTTATATAGATTTTCTGGCGCGGTTAAGTTTATTGTTACTGTTCCTTTAGTTGTGTCTACTTCTGATATATATGATTTTTCTATATATTCGCAGTTTGTAAAGTGTCCTATTATTTTATCTATATCTCTTACTTTGTCTACTTCGTAAACACTTTCTCTTATTTTTTCTATGTATATTTTTTTTAACCAGTTTTCTTTTGATAAGCACGCTATCCATTCTGGCATATTAACATTCACTTCTATTACTGGGAATTCATAAAGTGCTTCTTTTAGTATGTTATATATTTCTTTTTCTGTCATGCTTTCTACGCTTATAGGTAATACTGGAACTTCGTAGTTTTCTCTTAGGTTTTCTGCAAGTCGTTCTGTTTCTGGCAACATTGGATGTGCTGAATTTAGTATTACAATAAATGGTTTTCCAATTTCTTTTAGTTCTTTTACTATTCTTTCTTCTGCTTCTACGTAATTGTTTCTTTCTATTTCTCCAAATGATCCATCTGTTGTTACTAGTATTCCTATGCTTGAATGGTCTTTTATTACTTTTCCTGTTCCTATTTCTGCGGCTTCTACAAATGGAATTTCTTCGTCATACCAGTATGACCTGTTTTTGTGATACCCATAAGTCTTTTTAAAAATTGCTCAAAAGCAACCTGTATTTTTCTTATACTAATACTTCACTTTTTTTAATTCTATAATGAATTTCTAGTTTTTTATCTTTAGTTACATATATTTTATCAATTAATCTATTCATAATCTCTCTTGTTGGATTTTTCATATCAAGAAAACTTTTAATTATATCTAAATATTCAACATAACAAGAGGAATCTTCATTTATACTAGAAATTTCTTCTTTTAATTTTTCTAATTTTTCGTTTGCAGTTTTAATATCTTCTTCAGTAGTTTTAAATAATCTTTGATAAGTTTCTACACTTATAATATTATTAAACTTATCATCATATAAAGAGTCTTGTTTTCTTTTTAATTCAGCTATCTTTAAATTAAGTTCATCAATCTTTTTAAGTTTATCTTGTTTAGGATCAACATATTGATTTTTGATGATATTTTCAAATTCATCTTTATCATTAATATATTGATTAGCCATAGTGCTTAACTTATTATAGACAGTATTTTCTAATTTAGTATAGTTAATATAATGGGAAAAACATATATCATACTTACTAAACTTACGATAGTTATTACAATTCATTGTAACTCTATCTCTTTTTTTATCATAACTAATACTCATTCTAGCACCACAGTCTTTACAATAAACTAAATCAGATAGGACATAATCAACATTTCTTCGTTCAGGATTATAATTATTTGAAGAATCTTTAATAGATTGTGCTATTTCAAATGTTTTTCTATCAACAAGTGGTTCATGTGCATTTTCTTTAATGCACCATTCACTTTCTGGAACATTTTTCATCTTCTTAATCTTATAATTTACTTTTTGAACTCTGTGTTGGATTAAATCTCCAACATAAACTCTGTTTTTGATGATATTACTAACTGATGTGTGTTTCCATATTTCAGGATGGTCAAAGTTATTTAATTTAGCACCAGAGTATTTATACATAATAGGTGTTGGCAATTCTTCTCTTGTTAAGATTTCAGCAATTTGTGAACTACCATAACCAGCAACATATAAATCAAATATCTTCTTTACTACAGGAGCAGTTTCTGGATCTGGCACTAATTTGTGCTTATCTTCGGGATCTCTCATATAACCATAAGATGGAGCACTACCACAAAATTTACCATCTTTTTTCATTTGAAGTAAGTTTGAACGAACTTTTTTAGAAATATCTTTTGCATACATATCATTCATACTTAATTTAAATGGCATCATGTCTGAGCCACTAGTTTCATAAAAAGTATCTATATCGTCATTTACGGCAATATATCTGACATCATTTTGTGGAAAAAAGGTTTCAACATAATAACCTGTCATAACATGGTCACGACCTAATCTTGATAAATCTTTTGTTATAACCATATTAATTTTTCCATTTTCAATGTCACTTAACATTCTTTTAAACTCTGGACGCTCAAAATTTGTTCCTGTATAACCATCATCAACATAAATATCAACTGCAACTAAATTCTGTGCTTTTAAATAACCAATTAATAGACTTCTTTGATTAGTGACACTTTCTGATTCTAAATCATCACCATCTTCACGAGATAATCTTATATAAATGGCTATATTAAAAATCGTATTGTCTATTGCATATCTATTATACACTTTTAACTCCTTTCAGTAGACAACACATTCACTTTATTAGTTGAATCAATTATACTATTTTTTTCGTCCGTTTTAAATACTTTTAATGAATTTTTATTAGCCATATAGTATTTATATATACAGCTTTTTAAAACTTCTTTTAAATCACAACCATTACTATCATAAAACTCTAATGTTTCGTACATGATTATTCCTCCACAATGAATTCTATGTGTAATAGTTTATAAAAATTACTATTCTTCATAAATTATCACACCTTTCTATTGATATTCTTTTAATAATTCTTCCATTTCTTTAAGTTCTTCTTCAGTAGGTGGTATTGCTTCACATCGTTTTCCGTCCCAAACTTCAACTCCATCTGGATCAAGTCTTATATGCGGACCTTTTCTACCAGTCATAATTTCATCTTGATTATTTGCTATATCTGTCACAGTTACAAAACTTTGAATTTTATTATTGGTAATATAAGAGTTAAGATAACCTTTTATAAATACTTTTGTTCCTTTAACAAAAAAATCTTTATATATTTCATAAAGATTTCGATTAATATTAAAACTAGCAAAAACTTTTCTTTCATCATATTTAAGAGTGGTTAAACCAAACTTAATATAATCATTTTTATTATCTGTGATACTATTAATAGTTCCAGATATAATTATTTCATTTAAATCATATTTCATTTTTTATCATTCCTTTCATTTTAATTTTTTTAAAAGATTTAAATTATTTAAATAAATTTAAATTTATATTATTTATTAATATTATTTATTATCTTATTTATTATATTAGAAGATACTCGCTATACTGATTAGAAGTATCTTACTATAAACTCTAGAAGATATTTGCTAAATATATTCTTCTAGTATTAGGTTCACTTTCAACTCTAATATAGTTTTTCTTTCTTAATGAAGCTATGCAACTAGTAATTGTTCTTCTAGATACTTTCATAAGATTACTTAAATATCTATTACTAGCAAAACAAAAACCCTCTTGCATTGATAGAGTAGTTATTAAACCCATTAATAGTTTAGTAGTAGTAGATAAATCTTCATCTAATAAAACTACTACTGGAACTTCTACATACTTTAAATTTGTTATATCGTTGTTCATAAATCATTCTCCTTTCTTAATTTTAGGCAATAAAAAAACTTGTAACCACTACTTACAAGTCATACTAATAATGACAATAAAATCCCTGTGTGAGATAAATCTCACTAATAGGTCGCTTGAAGTAAAACATACATACAACATATTTCAATCCCTTTTATTCTTTTATTTCGTTCTTTGAAATATGTTTTACTTCAAACTTGTTCATCTTATATTTCTATAAGATAGGTTCTAATATAAATCTACGAACATTTACTGAACCTTTATTTGTTAGCGATTCAATCTTTTCTAACAAATCTCGTATGTGTATAATCCTCGGCTGTATTCATTGAACCTTATATATTTGTTATCTTCTAATATTTGTAGGTTCTTTTTGAATCCAACATTTGTTATACTCAATTTCTTTTGAACTTTCCCAATGCTTATACTTGTGAATTCACATCTTTGGGATTGTTCTGCACATAGTATTTTGTATATCAGTTTTGTTTCAAACTTGATATTTTTATCTCTCCATACTCTTGGATCAATTAATTCTAGTTGCTTTTTTAATCTCATACATTTGACTTCCTCCTTTCTTTTTCTATGTTACCCATTTAATTTTAAAGTGGGTTCATTTGGAAACACATATAATATATCATGCTAATTACATCATTGTCAACACTTTTACTCAAAAAATTAAAAAATGTTGACATTTTTTACCCAATAGGTGTATTATTATGGTGTGAGGTGAATTTCTATGGTAGAAAAAAATATCGGTGAAGTAATTACCGAAGCTAGAGAAAAAGCTAATCTTTCGCAAAGACAACTTGCAAAATTGGCTAATATAAATAACTCTGAACTTTCTAAAATAGAATCGGGTGTTAGAAAAGAGCCTAGTCCTAAAATACTTCGTAAGATAAGTAATGTATTAGATGTTAATTATAGTGATCTAATGTATATGATTGGACTAGGTATAGAAGTCAGTCCTTTAAATCCTTTTATAAAAGATTATTATTCTAAATTAAAAGGAGATGAACTTAATGAGGCTGAAGTTAATGTTTTAGGAAATAAACAAAATCTAGAAAAGTTAGTTTTATCTTGTGAAGAAAAGTTAAATGATAAAAGCATAATAGAAAGTGAAAGAGAGTTATTACAAAATACTATTGAAGATACAAAGTATCAAATCAATACACAAAATGAAATTATTAATTTAATTCAAAGTTTAAAAGTAAAGGAGAGAAATAAAAATGCGAAATAGTAAGATATTAAAAATAGCAGTAATATTATTATCAATATTCTTTGTAGTAAGTTTTGGATTATCACAAGTAATTGGAAGTGATTATTTCAAAAATATGTTCTGGGCTTCAACAGCTTTACTTGCAGTTGGTCTTATATTAGATCTAAATGCATGGAGTAAATTAGGATTAGACATTGATAAGAATAAATCAAAAACTATTAAAAGAAGTTTTGATGATAGCACAACATTGTTGGTTGTATTTTTCGGAACATTATTATGTTTAGTTGTATTATTTGATACATTGAATCATAATGTTATGAAAAATAATCTTGTCATAATAGGTGCATTTATTATGACATTAGAATTTGAATTATTTATGTATCTATCAGTATGGAATGCTAAAAAAGATACAGCAAATTTATTAAAGAATAATAAATAATTCAAATAAAAAAATAACCTTTTACCTTTTCGTTAGATTAGGTATTAGGTTATTTTTATTTAAAGAATACGTGGCACGTTTTGTGAGTTTACTCATGAAAGTGGCGATAGTATTCTTTCTTTTTTATGAAGTCGCAAGACAAAATAAAAAAGAGCAACATTCACTTACGATAGTTTGTGAAATGTTGCTTATCGGGTTTCAAAAGGGTGTCCCTTTGCACACTATTCCTAGTTGGCATTTTGCCGACTTGGTAGTGTGTTACTATCTTGCCTTAAAGATAGTTTCGAACGGAATATCTTAATCTTACGATGCTTTTATTTTATATTTATTGCATGTAATGTCACTCTATTTTGATTATTAGTTGCACAAGTTGATAATGTTAAAATACTTTTTTCTTCTGATACATCTACATTAAAATCATATTTACTTTTCTTCTTAATTGTTTTTAAGAATTTAAGATATTCATTATCGTTTTTAAATTCAGTTGTAATTGGGTAATCACTTGCTTTATCTTCATATACTGAAAATACTTGATATTTATTTATTCTATTTTCAGTTACTAATACTATTTCGTGATTATCTTTATTGCTATACCAATCTTCATTTAAAACATTTTTTAAAGTTCCAAACATAGAGCCATCTCTTGTATTATGTCCATAAATAATTATATTATAATCAGTAAAATTAAACTTATTTCTATAATCTGCAAATATCCATCCTGCATTATTATATTCTTTATTAAAGTTATGTTTTAAATAATAATCATTATCTTTTCCTTTAACAACTACATATTTAATATTTGTATTTGGAACTTCTATATATGCAACTACATCAGAGTTTTGTTCTTTTAATGCTTTAAAATCTATTTTGTATTCTTCATCTTCTTTAGGTTCTTCTTTTATATACTGATTTAAATCTTCTTGTATTTTTAGGTTATCATCATTATCTTTTTTCCAATTAATTATATTAGTTAATGAAATACAAAATATAACTAATAATATGATTATAATGATTAAAATTATTATATTTTTCTTTTTTAATTTCCTTTTCTTTTTCATTATATTCACCTCTAAATTAAAAGGAACTAGTTGTTACTAGCTCCTTGATTAATTATTAGTTTTTACTAATTTTCTTTTATTACTAATAACTATATAACCTAATGCACTTATTAAACCTAAACTTGAAATTATAAGCATTACAAATGATGTTCCAATATTATCTCCAGTATGTGGATTACTTGTAGTAATAACATCATTGTAAGTTAATGCATATGTTGAGAATTTATCAGTTTCAAATGTAGCAATATTTCCATTTACTTTAACTTCTATTTCTTCTACATTACCATCATGTAATCTTAATACTTTAAATGTTCTTTCTACATTTGAATCTTTATTTATTAATTCATCTGGTATTTCAAAAGATATTGTAATAGGTGTTTTTGTTTCAGTAATCTTTGTTGCTTCTTCTCCCTCAACTTTTTTAAATAAACTAACATCTAAATATAATCCTAATTTATCATTTCCAAGTTTTTCTTCAATCTTACCTTTATCACTGCTTGAAATACTATCATTAATATCTTTTACTTCTAAATATACATCAATATTTTTTCCTTGATTTATTTTATCTAAATCTTCATCAGTAAAATCTATTTTAGCAATTACTTCATCAGCTGATTCAATAACTTTAGCATTATTTGAATTAGGAGTAGTAGGATCAACAAATTCTACCTTACCTGGATCTATTATCATAAATGTTGCATTTTTAGTTGAAATTATATAATTTCCACCATCTTTATTTTTAACTACAACTTTTCCAGTTCCAGGTCCAATATTATCTTCAAATTCTAATTCATATTCAGTACTTGGAACAATTCTATCTCCATCTTTAATAATTATTGTAGGTTTTATTTCTTCACCAGTATATACTTGATTTTCAATAATAATTGTATATTCAGTTAATGCTTTTTGATTTATTTTTAATGTATTACTTCCAACTTTATCATTATAATTTGATTTGCTTGCTCTATAATAAATTGTATATTCTCCTACATCAGTAAATGTTGGAAGTGTTTCAGAATAATTTACACCATCTGTTGAATATTCAATAGTTCCACCTGGTAAATTTCCAGTAATTTTAATTGAATGTTCATCACCATCATAAGTTACTTCATTATCTTCAAACTTAATCATACTATCTGGTATATCAACTGTGCCTATACTCCAGTTAGCACTTTTTTCAGTAATTGTATCATCATTCCATTTATAATTATCAGTATCTTTTAAATTCCAAGTAATTGTATAATTTCCTACATTTTTAGCACTTGCTGTTCCAGTTTGTGTCATTGTATTTTCATCATAACCAGTTATTGTTGGAGATTGTTCAGAATCAGTAAATGATTTTGCAGTATTACTTAATGTTGGTATTGTAAGTGATTGTTTACTAATACTCCAATTTACAACTCTTGCATCTGTTGTTTTATCATCACTCCAAACATATCCATCTTTTGGTATTAGAGTAGCAGTATAATCTCCTACATTTGTTGCTTTATATGTTCCTGTAATATTTGTAGTATCACTATCATATGTTATACCTGTTTGTTCTTGCCCAGTATATGTTAGATCTTCATTAACTGAATATGATGCAACTTGAATCCAATGTGCATATAGAGTAGTATCACTCGTTCCAGTAAAAGTAGTTTCATCAGTTACTTTTGTTCCACCTTCTTCTTCAGTATACCAGCCATCAAAAACAAATCCTTCTTTAGTTGGACTAGGTAGACCTGTTTTATTCGCATCATTATAGTAAGTTCTACCATACGGAACAAAATTACTATAATTATCTCCTTTTTTTATTAATCCATCATCAATTGAACATGAGCCTTCACCGTAACTAAGGTGAATCTTTTGCAAAGTAATAAGGCCAATTTCACTACTGCTTCCATCTGTAAAGGAATCTCCGGCGTAATAGCTTCCACCACAAACACCCCTCATCTGATTTAAATAATAGTAATTTTCATTAGGTATAGTATATGATGTTACATCTGTGGCAATTGTTGTAGCTGTTTTAGGGTTACTAAATATGTTTCCATCTCTATACACGTTACCTGCTATAGATACTACACCTTTAAAGTCATAATTATTAAAAATATAAATATCTCCTGGATACATAATTAATTTTGCATTACTGCCAAATGTATTAGCTGGAAAGACTCTCATATTCCACAACTTCTTAACATCATAAGTATTACTTTCTGCATTTACTTTCATAATTGGCATAAATATTTGAACTAGCATAACTATAAGCATTATAAATGCTTGTTTTGATTTCATGCTATGTAAATTTATTAACTTTTTCTTTTTAGAAGAATTACTTTCTTTTTTCATAATACAACCCTCACTTAATATTTTTAAATCTATAACGAACAATCCTAAAGTAAATCATCATATTTTCACATAATAATATTTTATCACATTTTATCAATTTTTTCACTATTTTTTCTAATATTTCTTTATTTGCTTTTTATTTTAATAATATTTATATAAAAAGCAAAATATATAGAATTATTATATAATTATATTATTTTGCAAAATATAAACATTATTACTTTTTTAAATTGACAAATGCTCGGAATATTACTATTTTCCGATTTATGTAAAATTCAATAAATTTGGAAAGTTTAGGGGTACTGCTAATTTTACTACTTTACTACTAATCTTCGTTATTATCTTCTAAACTGCTATTAAATCTAATACAATAATTTATTGCAACTAATCTTAAAGCAATCCAAACTAATGAATCAAATAATTGATTATTACTTATATTAGAAGAAAGACAATAGTTTTTAATATATGAACTACTTACAGGAAGTTCTAAAGTTCTTTCATTTCTTCCTATAGCCTTAAACAATAAGTCATCAGCTATTTGATCACATTCTGAAACTATATCAGAATCATCATCATAGTATTTAATGAAGTAATCTGTTATGTCATCAACTTGTTTAAATACTTTTCTAATATCTATATCTTTATTGTTTTTTAATTCATTTAATTGATTATTTATTATTTCTTCAATTACTTTTTCTTTTTGTTCATTTTTTAAATCATTAATAATTATTGTTAGGTCATCTAAAGTAAATTCTTGAACTTCAATAACTTTACTTAAATCTGATACCATTTTATTTGTTATTTTATTTGCATAATTATTATTTTCGTTTTTCATATTCATAGCTCCTTTATATAAATCCTAAACTTACCTCAATTATTATATCATATTTTATTCATTGTGTCGTACTTTTGTGAATATTCACCAATTGAATGGGAAAATTAATATGGTGATATATATGATAGATAATAATTTGAGATATTGTAGAGAAGAACTTGAAATGACACAAGAAGAATTAGGAATTATATTAGGTGCGAGTAAACAAACTATATCAAATTGGGAAACAGGTTATACACCAATACCTTTAAATAAATTAGTTAGATTTGCTAATTTATATAATTATTCATTAGATTTTATTGTTGGATTTACAAGAAATAATATTAAATATAATAAGAATATAAAATTAGATAGTAAATTAATTGGTAAAAATCTTAAAGCAATAAGAGAAAATTTAAAACTAACACAACAACAAATAGCAGATAAATGTAATATCTATCAGTCTACTTATAATCATTATGAAACTGGTTATAGTTTAATAAAAATAATTCCAGCTTATTCAATTTGCAAAACTTATAATATTTCATTTGATTGGTTAGTAGGTAGAACTAACAATATAAAAATAAACAAATAAAAAAAGCGAGAGTATGCTAATTAAACATATTCTCGCTTTTATAATACATTTAATGAATAACAATAATCATATACATTTAATTGTTCATTGATTTTAGTATTTATTTCTTCATTTTTAAAATCATATTGAAAAATATTAAATAACATTTCTACTGAAAACTTTTTCTTTTCTTCAAGTGATAATTCCATATACTTTGCTGAAATAAATAATAAGTTTTTATATTTGGCAAAGTTAGTTATTACATTTTTAGATTCAGGATCTAGTATTAATAATACATTTTTTAAAAGTTTAATAAAGTTATTAATATCATAAGTAGGTGTAAATCCTAAATCTTCAAGTAGATGTATTGATAATCTAACTTTATCAACATCATTTAAATCATCATAAATATTAAGTAAATCAATAACTTTCTCGGTATTATTATCTAATAACATAAACATTCTCCTTTCAAATTTGCCATTTTAGGCACTTTATTTAAAGAACAGATAAGAGATTAAACCTTAACTTAAAGCTTAACTATAAGCATTTAAATGGGGTATAATCTCAAATTTCTGTTTTACTATTTATCACTCTAACAATTAAAAAAATCAAGAGTATTTTTTTATTTTATCTACTTAAATCAAAATCGTCTTTATCGTAATCATATTCATCATAATCTCTAACTCGTTCTTTGTAATAATCAGGTGCTTCAACATATTCAAATAATTCATCTTGTTTAGTTGTTCCTTTAGATATTCTAATAACATCTCCCATATCAAATTCACTATTATCATAACAATCTTTAACAACTTCAGCAGTTTCATCTTTAGTATAGTCATTACCTCGTTGTAATAGTTTTCTTAAAAACTTCTTTAATAATTGGAATAGTTCATTTAATCTATACATTAAACTTCTATTTTCATCTTTTAGTTCTTTATTTTCAGTTTCAAGTTTACTAACCTCTTTCTTATATTTTTGATTTTCTTTTTCTAGTGATTTATAACTATTAGCATAACTATCAACTTCATTAAATATTGTTTGTAGTTTAGGTTGTAATTCCATTACTTTTTTAGATTCACTAATAACATTATTCATACTTTCAAAAGTATCTTTTCTAACTTTAACAAAATCTTTATCTACAATAAATGTTTGTTTAGTTGTTTTCATTTTTTCTTCAAAATCATTCATTGCTTTATCAAATCTATCATTTTTAACATTTAATTCATGATTTAGTTTTTTAGTAAGTTGTTTATATTCTTTTATTTTAATGTGTTTATTATCACTTCCTTTAATACCTCGCTCTAAATCATAACCTCTTTCAGTTAGTCTTTTATGATATAAGTCTTGTAAATGTGATAACTGGATTTTATCTTTAATATATTGTTTTTTAGAAATAGTATATCTTTCAGTATTGGTTCTTTTATCTAATTTCTTAACAAGTGGAACAACAACACAATGAATATGTGGTGTTTCTTCATCTAAATGGACAGTTGCATGAAGTATTTGTTCTTTCTTATAACCTAAATCATTATAAACAAATTCCATACAAGTATCAGCCCAATCTTTTATTTGTTCTCTAGACATATCTTTAAAGAAATTATGTGAAGCAGTCATTACTAATTCATCAGCAACAACATTTTTAGAACTATTTAACATTTCATGGTATCTTTTTTTTCTATCAGCTCGTTCAGTTTTCATTCTTTCATCATGTTCCTTTTTATATTCTTTAGTTAATTCATCAAAACCCTTAACATATTTAACATTTAAAGGAACAAGTTCTATATTGTTTTTAGTTAATTCTAATTTAATATTAGGGTTTGATTGATATGCTTTCTTTTCTCGTTTATTATGTGATCCTATTTGTGCTAAATCGGGTATAGTCATAATAGGTTCACTTCTAAATATTGCATAATTTAATTCCATAAATCATTCTCCTTTCTTTTTAAACAACAAAAAAGATATGTCGTTAAACATACCTTTAATTACATTTTTTATTATAATTACAATAATCTCTTATTTTACATTTCTCACAATTAGGGTGTTCTCCACATATATTAGCAGACCTTAATAAACAAAATTGTTGGATTATTGATTCAACGATTATCTCATCACAGTTATTTATTATTGCTATCTTTTTAATTATATTTAATACTTGTTGTTCTGTTGCATTAGTATTTTCTACAATTCCTAGTCTATGACTACCAAATAATCTTTCTAATTGAGAACTCTTTTTACAAGTATTAACACCAACTCGTTTTAAATAATCATAAGCAAAAGCTCGTCCAACTTGTATCAGTTTATATTTACCACTATTAAACATATTAGCAATATCATTAGGAGTTTCTTTTTTTACAAACTTATCTAAACTTCCATAATCTTTTTCAATTCTTTCTAATACCATTATATTTTTAGATAATGCTTTCATTTGATTATTTATCATTGGGTTAGTGCAATGAATCTTTCTTAACTTATTAACTAAAATACTTGGTTCAACTACCTTTAAATAATTCTTATCATAGTTATGAAAAATCTTATCAATAGTTTCCATATTTTCTCTTATATTGTTATCTCCCCATCTATGATTTGAGAGTAGAGCAATAATTAATGCTTTTAAATGTTCTTCAAAAGAATACTTTTTACCTTTTTTTCTAGATTTAACATTATTAACTAAATCTTTAATATCTCTCATATAATCATAATTAATATAATCCATACTTTCTTTAATAAGAGGGTATATTTCTTTTAAATCTTTATCTTCTAATAGAGTAATATTTTTTACCATTTCATAATTAGGATTATATATTACTTGATTATCTATACAATCTTTTAATATTTCTATAACTTCTTCATTAGATAAATACTTAACTCTCTCAATAGGGAATATAACTTTATTTACTTTAACATATTTTATCAGCAAAGGTATTAATTCATCTTTTTCTAAAATTTGCTCATTTTTCATAAAAAAATATCTCACTTTCTATAAATTAGTCTTTAACTAATAAAGTGAAATATTGTCTTTAGCCCTTATTTTATCGGCATTTATTTATTTTTATATTTGGGTATCACTTATTCAACCTCACCCATGGTGTTTTTACCATTCTAGGTCCATTATCGTCTTCGTATCCTTTTGCTCCTGGTATTACGTATCCTACGCAATCTACTAGTCTTACATTTGTTGTAAATTCTTCTATTTTTATTTCTGCGGCATTGCTTGGTACGAATTTTGGTTCTGTTGTCATTATTGTTTTTCCTTGGGCACTTTGTGGTATTTCGTCTAGTGCTCGTTTTTTTTCATATTCGTCTTCTATATTCGGTACTACTAGGTTTTCTATTACTTTTTTTATAAATGTTGATTTACCTGTTCTAACTGCACCTACTACTCCTAGATATAGGTCTCCTCCTGTTCTTTCTGTTATGCTTTTGATTATTTCTATTTTTTCCATAAAATCTCCCTTTCATATTCATTTAAGTTTATGTTTTTGGTTAATTTTATAGTACAAAAAAACTACTTTTTAGTAGTTTATGAGGCTATTGTATGTTTATATTCTTCTATTATATCTTTGTTTGATATTTCTTCATAGTTATTTATATATTCTAGTATTATTTCTAGTGGATTTATGCCTTTTTTTATTAATTCTTCTCCATATTTATTCATAAATTGTTTATAGTTTTCCAATACTATTTTTTCTATATATTCTTGTGTTTCTTTTGTTTTTTTTGCGAATATTAAGTTATTATTACTTTTTCTTTGTATTGTTCCAAATATATCGCTTGATATATTTAATACTGTATCTTTGTATGATACATTTGTGCCGAATGATACACTTCTAAAGCATATTTTTAGGTCTTTATTTCCTTTTTCCATGTATTCTTTTATTTTTGGAAGACTAAATGTTCCATTCAAATCATATTTTATCGACGCTTTTCTGAAGTCTACATCTTTTTTTAGATTTTCTGTTTTTTGTATATATATACTTTTTACTTTGTCTATTAATTCATCTTTTGATAGTAAGATTGCTGGAAAGTTTTCATGAACATATTGTGATACTTGTTTTATTAGTTCTTCTATGCTGGTTTCCATATTATTATATAGACATACATCTATTACATTTGCTATATTTTCTATGAAATCTATATATTCTGTTACGTATCTTCTGTACCCTATGTCCATATTTACCACCTATTATTCATTTTAGTATTTTTTTGTTTTTTTGTAAAGAAAAAATCATTAATTTGTAATGATTTTAGAACATTTTATCTATATTTTTAGGGATGTTATCGTTTATTACTGCATTGATTATTTTGTCTTCTGATGCTTTTGATACTTCTCTTCCGGTCATTTGACTTAGTTCTTGTATCACTTCTCTTAGTGTGTTTTCATTTTTAAGATCGTTTTCTTGAAGTTTTTTAGCAAGGTCTAATATTGTTTCTTTGTTTACGTTTGTTTTCTTTTCTATTTTTTTAAAGAATCCATCTGAGAAATTAGTCATTTTAAAACCTCCTACATTAATATATGTAAGAGGTTTTTATTTGTTATAGTTTTTCTTCGCCTTTGTTTTTGAATTGTATTTTTATTGGTGTTCCTTCAAAGTCAAATGATTCTCTTATTTTGTTTTCTAAGTATCTTTCATATGAGAAGTGTACTAGTCCTTTACTATTTACTTGTATATTAAATGTTGGTGGACAAGTAGACACTTGTGAGGCAAAGTATATTTTTAGTCTTTTTCCTTTGTATGATGGAGGCAAGTTTAATGTATATGCATCCATAATTACATCATTTAAAAGACTTGTTTTTATTTCTTTTTTACTGTTTTCGTATGCTTTTTTTATTTCTGGAATAAGTGTATGTATTCTTTTTTTTGTTAGAGCGGATAAAAATACTATTGGAGCATAATCCATAAATTGAAAGTTATTTCTTATATTTTGTTTAAATTCTTTCATTTTATTATCTTTGTCTTCTACTGTATCCCATTTATTTACAGCTATTATTACTGGTTTTCCTGCTTCTAGTGCATATCCAGCTATATGTTTATCGTGTTCTATTATTCCTTCTTCTGCATTTATTACTATTACACATACGTCTGAACGATCTATTGCTTTTAGAGATCTTAGTAAACTATATCTTTCTACTGCTTCATAAACTTTTCCCTTTTTTCTCATTCCTGCTGTGTCTATTACAACAAATTTTTCTCCATAATATGTAAATGGTGTGTCTATTGCGTCCCTTGTTGTTCCTGCTACGTTTGATACTATGATTCTATCTTCATTTAGTATTGCGTTTGCTAAAGAACTTTTTCCTACATTTGGTCTTCCTATTAAAGAGAATTTTATTGTATTTTCATCGTATTCTTCTTCATACTCTTGGAAGTCACTTGTTATTTCTTTTAGTAAATCAGTAATCCCAATATTTTGTTCTGCTGATACAAACATGTAGTTTTCAAATCCTAGTTCATAGAATGTGTATTGATTATCGGTTGCTAATTTACTATCAACTTTATTTACAACTACTATTACTTTTTTACTACATTTTTTTAACATTTCTTTTACAGTGTAGTCATTACTTGTTAGTCCTTCTTTTCCGTCTACTACAAATAATACTACATCTGCTTCGTCTATAGCTAATTCTGCTTGTACCTTTATATCGTCATTGAAATCCATTTCTGATAAGTCTATTCCACCTGTATCTATTAGGTGAAAGTTATAGTCACCATACTTTACGTTTCCATATATTCTATCTCTTGTTATACCCGGTGTATCTTCTATGATTGATACTTTTTTTCCTACTAATTTATTGAATAGTGTTGATTTACCTACATTTGGTCTTCCTACTAAGGCTACTACTGGTTTTTTCATAGTATCAGTCCTTTCCTTGTGTTATTATAACAGATTAATGTTATTTTATCAAATAGTTTTTTTGATAAGAAAAAAGTAGTTATGTTCTACTTTTTAAAATTATTCTTTTGTTCTTCTATTGATGAGGTTATTCTGGCAATTATATCTTTTTCATATTTTTTTGAATCAATTAGTTTACCATTTAAATAGCATCCATCTAAATATCCCATTTCAATTAGTTTTTTTAATTCTTCTGCATAGTATAATTCATTGTAGTGATGTACTTCACTTCCATAAATTTCATGCACTTTTCTTATTTTATCATCTATTTCTTGTAATTCTGCATATCCTTTAATTTTTTCTATTTTTTCTATTTCTTCATATGATTTTTTTGAATTTTCATCTAGATCAAACTTGTATATTATGTTTAATCCTGTATTTTTAAAATTACAGAAATAGATTTTCTCGTCCTCATCCGTGATATTTCTTGCATCAAGTGTAGTGTTTGAAAAGTCATTATTCCCTAAATTACAGCTACGTAAAGCTATATTTTTATTTGGTTTTATATTTGTTTTTTGTAGATTACAGCTATAGAATGCTATATCAGGTTCACCTATATTAGAGAAATCCACTCCTTCAAAATTACAATTACTGATACAATTTATGTCTAAATTTTCAAAATCTATTTTTATATTAGTATAACTGAAATCTAATGTATAATCACTTTCTATTAGTTTCTTATCATTACATTCCATATATTCTTGTATATATTCATTGATGCTTTTTTTATCCATATGAGAAATTGCACCTTCTTCAAAGTATTCTTTGTTTTCTTCATTGTATTCGGATACATCTAAATTTGCATTTTCAAATGATAGTTCACTCAGGTCTAGTTTTCTTAAAAAAACTCCAGTCCATATTGGTATTTTTATTTGTTGTCTAACTTCTTCATCATAATATTTAAAGAAAATTAAGTCATCTAGTAATTTTGTATCAAGTTTAATTCTTTCTCCTTCTGGTACTTCTTTAAGTTGTTCAATAATTATCCTTCTTATTCTATTTCTGCTTTCTTTGCTTAATCTTCCATTTGTCATAACGTTCATCTCCTTATTGATTTTATATTATACATTAATAATATTTTTTGTCAATTTTTTGATGAAGCGTATAATATATTATTGTTTCTGGTGTTCAAGGTCGCAAATTGCGACCTTGAAGATAATTCATCAATTTCTTTATCTGTTAACTGAAAACAAAATGTTTCTGGAAATCAATTAATATTTCTTTTAATTACTTCATTTAATCTTTTAGTTTCAACATTATATAGTTTTGCGACATCTGATGATAACATAACCTGACTCCTCTTATTTCATATATTAAGTTTTCTAGCGAATCTTTTTCTAATATTTCATTCATTTTATTATTCTCTCCTTTTTTGTTATGCTATTAGTCCTTTATTAACTTTATTTTCTATATATTTTAGATTATCAAGTGATTTATTATTATTTAGTATTTCTGCTTGCTTTTTTGCTATTTTATTTAGTCTAACAAGTCTTTCAGTTTGAGGTATTTTCATTTCTATTAGTTCTGCATTTATGTTTTCTAAATTATTTAATATCACTAAATGTAATAAGTCTGTATAATCTCTAATATTTCCTTTTAATTCTGGATTAGTCTCTCTCCATTCTTTTGCTGTCATACCAAATAACGCAACATTTAATACATCTGCTTCTTCGGCATATACGTATTTCTTTTGTTTTTCTGTTAATATTGGTATAATTGTATTTTTTATTGCATCAGTGTGAATTATATAATTTGCTTTAGCTAAAACTCTATTTGCATGCCAATCTATTTTATTTTGATATGCTTCATTTTTCTTTAATCTTTGAAATTCTGTAATTAGATATAGTTTAAACTCTGGACTTAACCAACTAGCAAACTCAAAGGCAATATCTGGATGTGCATAAGTTCCACCATTATTACCTGATTTAGATATAATACCAATCGCATTAGTTGCATTTATCCATTTTTGTGGTGACATATAGAAACTATTTCTACCAGCCTCTTTCTCAAAGGTCTCGAATTCGTGACCTTTGAAAGTTTCATTATTGATTTTTTCCCATAAACCTAAATATAGAATTACATCCATATTTCTCATCCAAGCGTAAATTGGTATTTTAGGTTCTGATGGATTAGCATACCTAGCTAAATCTGTTAGTGATATGTATTCTTTACCATCGATTCTCATAACATTTATTTCTTGTCCTTTTACTGCTATTTGTGTTTTAATCTTTTCTTTCATTTTATCATCCTTTCTAACACAAAAAAGAGAGATTCCTCTTATAGAATCTCTCGAATAGATATATTCTTCTTGCCCAAAAATATAAATTATCGTCATAAATTGTATGGCATTAACTCTTGGCAAGTTAATTAATGCATTTAAATTATATCATAGTTTTTAATTATTTCAATATTATATTATCATTTTCTACATCTATTGTTATTATACTTCCATATTTTATTTCGTCTTCTATTATTTTTCTAGCTAAAAGGTTTTCTATGTTTCTACTTACAAATCTTTTTATTGGTCTAGCTCCATATTGTTCATTATAAGCATTATTTATTATATATTCTTTTGCTTTATCTGTAATTAGAAGTTTTAGTTTTTTATCTTTTAGTCTTTCTTCTATTTCTTTTATTAGTTTATTTAATATGTCATATACTACTGTTTTTGATAGTGAATTAAATATTACTATTTCGTCAATTCTGTTTATAAATTCTGGTCTAAAAGTTTGTTTTAACTCATTCATTACTTTTTCTTCGTCGTTGTCTTCTAATATATGTTCACTACCTAAGTTAGATGTCATTATGATAATTGTATTTTTGAAGTCTACTGTTCTTCCTTGTGAGTCTGTTATTCTACCATCGTCTAATATTTGTAAAAGTATGTTGAAAACGTCTCTGTGTGCTTTTTCTATTTCATCGAATAGAACTATACTATATGGATTTCTTCTTACTGCTTCTGTTAGTTGTCCTCCTTCATCGTATCCTACATATCCTGGAGGAGCTCCTACTAGTCTAGATACACTAAATGCTTCCATATATTCACTCATGTCTATTCTTACCATATGTCTTTCATCATCGAATAGTTCTTCGGCTAATGTTTTTGCTACTTCTGTTTTTCCTACTCCTGTTGGTCCTAGGAATATAAATGAACCAATTGGTCTATTTGGATCTTTTATTCCTGCTCTAGCTCTTATTATTGCTTCGCTTACTAGTGTTAGTGCTTTGTCTTGCCCTTTAACTCTTTTCATCATGTTGTTTTTAAGGTTTAATAATTTTTCTTTTTCTCCACCTACTAGTTTTTTTACTGGAATATTTGTCCATTTTGATATTATTTCAGCAATATTCTCTTCATCTACTGTATCACTTAATATTTGTGATTCATCTACTTTTCTTAGATTTTCTAATTCTTTTTCTAGTTTAGGAATAGTTCCATGTCTTAGAATTGCAGCTTCTTCTAGATCATATTTATTTTCTGCTTGTTCTAGTTTAAATTTGGCTGTTTCTAATTCTTCTTTTTTTCTATTTATTAAATCGTTTATATTCTTTTCTTTTTCCCATTTTTGTCTTAGTTCTTCTTCTTGTTTTTTTAGTATTGCGATTTGATCTTTTAGTTCTAATGTTCTTTTACTTGAAATATCGTCTTTTTCTTTTTCTATTGCTTTCTTTTCTATTTCAAGTCTCATAATTTTTCTAGTTAATGTGTCTAGTTCTATTGGTACTGAGTTCATTTGTACTTTTATTGTTGCACAGGCTTCGTCTACTAAGTCGATTGCTTTGTCTGGTAGGAATCTATCTGTAATATATCTATTTGATAAAGTGGCTGCTGCGACTAGTGCATTATCTTTTATGTTTACTCCGTGATATACTTCAAATCTTTGTTTTAATCCTCTTAGTATTGTTATTGTATCTAATACTGTTGGTTCGCTTACTTGAATTTTTTGGAATCTTCTTTCTAGTGCTCCATCTTTTTCTATGTATTTTCTATATTCGTTTAGGGTTGTCGCTCCTATTACGTGTATTTCTCCTCTGGCTAGCATTGGTTTTAGCATATTTCCTGTATCCATTGCTCCTTCTCCACCAGCTCCAACTATCATGTGAATTTCATCTATGAACATTATTTTTTCTCCATCGGAGTCTTTTATTTCTTTTAATACTGCTTTTAGTCTTTCTTCAAATTCTCCTTTGTATTTAGCTCCAGCTATTAGCGCTCCCATGTCTAATTCCCATATTGTTTTATTCTTTAATGTATCTGGAACGTCTCCTTTTATTATTCTTTGAGCTAGTCCTTCTACTATTGCTGTTTTACCAACACCTGGTTCTCCTATTAAAACTGGATTATTTTTTGTTTTCCTTGATAGTATTCTTGTTAGACTTCTTATTTCTTCGTCTCTTCCTATTACGGGATCAACTTTATTATCTTTAACGTTTTTTGTTATGTCTCTTCCGTATTTTTCTAATACATTTTGTAAGTTTTCTTCATATGGATTTTGATTCATATTATTACCTCCTTTTTATGTACTAAAAAAGTGGGTGTTTTTCCACTCACTTTTAATTATACTCTTATTTTAGCACTTGTCAAGAGAGAGTGCTAATTTTTTGTTTTGTTTCTATTTTAATTACTGTTTCGTTTAATGATTGATCGTTTATATATTGTGTTTCTATGTTTTTGTGTTTTGAAAGTATATGGTTTACTACATCATTTACTGTTGGTTCTTGTTTTTCTAATATAAATGTATAGTAGTTATTAAACCATATTTGTATTTCATCATTTAGTTTATCTTTTATCATATCTAATGAATTTAAGTAGTTTTTTAGTGTTTGTTTTTGTGTTTTTTCATCTTGCATTTCATAGTTATACATGTTGTTGTAGAATTCTTCTAGAAGTAATCCTATTTTTGTTTCATCGAGATTTGTGAATCCATCTTGTTTCATTTTTTCTTTATAGTATCTTATCACATCTATTAAAATGTCAAATTTTGATGCGCAGTTTAGGTATCTAAGTTCTTTTATTTTTTTGTTTTTAATGTTGTTTGGTATTATTATTGCGTATATTTGATCTAGTCTAATTCTTTCGAATGCATATTTTTCGTCGTTATATTCTTTTTTATTATGTACGTCTGCTTGGTTTCCAAATTGTTCTTCTTCTTTTTTTAGTTTTGGTACAAAGCAAAAAAGGCTTATGCTGTCTTTTATGTATTTATTAAATGCCTTTCCGTTTTCTGATATCATATTTGCGTCTACTACTGATATCCATAGTTCTTTATTGCTTCCATAGAAGTTTCTTGGACTTTTTATATTTTCTTTTAATTGTGCATATGCTGATAGGATTCCATTATCTAATATACTATCTAGTTTAAAGAAGTCAGTTCCTACTCCATGCAAACATGCTTCTTTAGATTCTCTTCCTTCTTTTATTCCGTATTTTTCTTCAAATTTTGGATATACTTCTTCTATTTCTTTTACTACGTAATAGTAGTTTATTTCTTCTGCTAGTTTTATTAGTGTTTTTGAATATGGAAATCTAAGATATTTTTCTTGTAATACTGCGCTACTTGTTTTTTTGAATCTTGTTCTATCTAGTGCATCTGCATCTTTTAGAATGTTAGCAAGTTTTGTGAATTTTTCTTTGTCAAAGTTTTCATTTTCATATTTATAGTTTTCATATATGTTATTAAGTTTTTGATCCGGTAGTGAGTGTGCGTCGCATATTGCTTTTACATATTCTACGTTTAATTTATCATTATATATTTCACTTTTTAATAATTGTTTTTTATATTGTTCTATTTTTTGTGCTGATGAGTATCCATGCATTTCGTCTTCTGATTCATTTTCTCTTCCAATATCATGGTATACTGCTGCAGTCATTATTATTTGCATTTCGTCTTCTTTAAGGTTTTGATTTTTTCCTATAAGGTACGCAAATAGTAATACTTTTTGTGAGTGAAAATAGCCATGAAAGTTTGTTTTATAAAGGTATCTTTTTTCTATATTTTCTATTTCGTTTGTTATTATTTCCATGTCTTGTTTTGTAAGTTTTTGTTCTAGTTGATCGTATATTTTTTTACAAATATTTTCATTTTTTTTTAGGTAGTCTTGGGCTAGTATTTGTTTCATTTTTTTACTCCTATCTTTTTTGTTTTTTCAGGTTCGAGTCTATGTGTTTCTTCAAATATTTCACGTTTTAATCCGAAATATTTAATATCATTTTTTTCTTCTATTTGTGAATCACAGTATAGCCATTCATTATCTATTTTAAATCTTGATGCGGTATGGTTATAGTACTCAAATTCTGTATTTGTTTTATTTAGAAAACACACTATATTTTCTGCTTCTATGTTTTTGAGGTTTGTTAAAAATTTAAAGGCGTTTGCATATCCTTCACATACTGCTTTTCCTTCCATAAGTGCTTTGTAACTACTATTGATATCTTTATAGTCGTTTTGATATACATTTATTAGGTTTCCTTCTAACATATATTTATTTCTTTTTTCTAGGTTTTCGTAGTCATATGTTATTGTGTTTATAAGATATTTATATATTTCTAAGGCTATTTTATATTTATCATTTTCATTTATATGTTGTGTTATTTCTAGTCCTTTTTTATACAATATTTTCATATTTTCTAATGATAAATTATAGAATTGTCCCACACTTATTTTTTCTGCAAATCCTATATTGTTATTTTCTGAATTAATTATATCAGATTTATTTAGATAGTGATACATATTTATGTCAAGTTTTATAATTTTTGATTTTTTTGTATTTTCTATAAATTGTTCAAAATTATTTATTGTTTTAATCTTGTTATTTACCATTATTACTGTATTTAATTCTTTTAAGTTTTCTATTCCTTTTATATCTGTTAGGTGTTTATTATTTATTAGTACAAGTGTGTGTAGTTTTTTTAGGTTTTTTATATCAAGTTCTTTTATATTTTGGTTATCTGTTATTACTAACATTTCTAGTTCTTCAAATTTATTAAGTACGTTATAGTCTATTATTTCTGTTTGATAAGATGAGCTTTCTCCGTTTATATTTATTGTTTTTAGATGTTTTAGTTCGTCTAAGTAATATATTGGTGTTTCTGAGTTTATTAGTAGTGTGTGAAGATGAGTTGGATAGTTAAAGTATATTTTATTGCTTTCTAAAATTTCTAAAAATTTTTCCATAGTATCGCCTCAATTGGTTATATTATCATATTTTATTTTTTGTGTCAAAAAAAATACTAGGATATTTCTAGTATTTTAACTTCGTATTCGCCGTTTGGGCTTGCGACTTTAGCAATGTCTCCAACTTTTTTACCAATAATTGCTTGTGCTATTGGTGATTCATTTGAAATTCTATTATTAAATGGATCTGCTTCTTTGCTTCCGACAATTGAATATTCTTCTGTTTCGTTATCTTCTACATATTCTATTTTTACGTTGTTTCCGATTGATACTTTATCTGTTTTTACTTCTTTAATTATTACTGCGTGTTCAATCATTTGTTCTAATTCTATTATTTTTGCTTCTACTGTTGCTTGTTCACCACGAGCTGCATCATATTCTGCATTTTCTGATAAATCTCCTAGTGCTCTAGCTTCTTTTAAAGCATTTATTACTTCTGGTCTTTTTGTATTTTTTAAATATTCTAATTCGGCTTGGATGTCTTTTAAACCCTCTTCTGTCAAATAAGTTTCTTTTGTCATGTTATTCACCTCATATTCTTTTTTGACTTACAAAATAATACTACACTTTGTTTATTTTGTCAACTACTTTTTTATTCTTATTATGTCCCATTTTTCTACTTTTTGTTGTATTGGGATTTTTATTATTTGTCTTGGGTGTCTAGCTACTTCTAGTGGTGACATATTTTCATCATACATTTCTTCTACTTTTAGTGTTATTGTTTCTTTTTGTGGTCCAAATATTTCTATTGTGTCGCCTATTTTAAAGTAGTTCCTTTGTTCTACTGTCATGTATTTATTATCATAGTCTAATACTATTCCTAAGAAGTCTTGGTTTGATATTTCTTGTCTTCCATTATAGTAACTACATGTTTGATCATAGATGTTATTAAAGAATTGTGGTACATTATCTCTATTTGCGCAGTTTCTTAGTATTCTTTCGTACTCTTTATTATATTCATATTTTTCTTTTTTGTTATAATAATCATCTATTGCTTTTCTATATATATCAACTACTGTCGCGACATAATATAATGACCTCATTCTTCCTTCTATTTTAAGTGAGGATATTCCTATGTTTATCATATCTGGTATGTATTTTAACATTGATAAATCCTTTGTACAGAATGTAAATGGTTTTTCTCCTTTTATTTGTTTTTTATTTTCATCTAATAGGTCGAAATCCCATCTACATATTTGGCTACATCCACCACGGTTAGCGTCTCTATTTGTTAGGTAATTTGATAGTACACATCTTCCACTATATGATGAGCACATTGCGCCGTGTATGAAGCATTCTAGTTCTATATCTACATTGTTTTTTATATCTAGTATATCTTCTTTTGATGTTTCTCTAGCTAGAACTATTCTTTCTATTCCTTTATCTTTCCAGAAAGTAGCTGCTTCTTTATTTGTTGTACAGGCTTGTGTTGATAAGTGTACATGTAGTTTTGTTTTTGTTAGTGCAATATTAATGATTGATGGATCACTTGCGATTATTGCGTCTATGTTTAGTTTTTCTAGTTCTTTTAAATAGTTTTCTATGTGATTTAGTTCTTTGTTATGCATTACTATGTTTACTGTTACATATACTTTTTTATTTAGTTTGTGAGCAAATTCTACTCCTTCTTTGATGTCATTAATTGAAAAGTTTTGTGCGTTTGCTCGTAAGGAGAAGATGTTTCCTCCGATATAAACTGCGTCTGCTCCATATAGTAGAGCTATTTTTAGTCTTTCTAAGTCACCGGCTGGCGCTAATAATTCTATTTTTTCCATTTTACTTCACCTTATATATTGTGTCTTTGTGTAAGAAGAATGTATCAATGTTATTATCTAGTATATTTGATATTTCTTTATTATATTCTTCTATATTTTCATTTGTAACAGTTTTAAACATATTTATTATTTCGTTTATTTTTTCAGCTTCTATTAGAAAACTATTTATTAGTACATATTCTATATTTTCTTTTTTAAAGTTTAGGTATTCTTTTATTCCATTTAAATAAGAACTAGTATAAACTGTTGTAACATTTTCATCTACTATTGGATATGTTTTTCCTTCTTTTTCTATATAATTTATTTTTGAGTTATCTTTTAAATTAAATTCTCTTAAGTAATTTTCTTTTAGGTGTCTACGTGAAACAAACATTGGGAAGTATCCAAGTATTGGCACTATTAATTTTGATTTTGTGTTATGTTTTATATTAATTATTTCTTCTTCTTTTATTTCTTCTGAAACTTGTGTATATTCAACACCCTCATTGTACCAGAAGTTTATTGTCTCATAGTTTGTTGTCATGTGTTCTTGAGCCCATACTAGTGGAATATTTAAGTTTAATCTTTTAACTATGTTTAAAACTCCTATATCATAAAAGAAGATCCCTTTTATTTTTAGTTTTGATAGTTCTATTAGAGTTTGTTCTAGTAGTTTTAAATCATTTGAATGCATATTCTTATTAAGTGATATAAATATTTCTTTGTCTGTATTTATGTTTTTTATTTCTTCTAATGTAAAGTATACAGGCATATTTACACTTAGATCTTTTATTCCTAAAAGATATGCATCTACATCAATATCTAATTCTTTTTTATTTGGTATAAGTATTAATTTAGTCATATAAATCACCTTTGATATATTATACATAAAAAGATTTGTTTTGTCTATTTTTATTTTAATTAACATATTGATTATTTTTTATAAATGTGTTAGAATGTATGTAGTGAAGAAATTCTTCATATAATAAAAAGAGATAGACTTGATATTTCCGTGTTAAGTGTTTATCTCTACAAAGCTTGTATTTTGAGAAACACCTTACTCGTTTGAGCTAGGTGTTTTTCGTTTATCTTCTTTTGCGTCTTTTTGGAATCCCTCTTACTGCTAATATAATTAACAGTACTAGGACTAAATTGTAATCCATAATGAATCCTTTCTAGTATATTTTCCATTTTGACCACCTCCTTAAATAATAATTATTATTGCGGAGGATAAACACCTAACTATCAATCCATCTCAGTATTATTATAACTTATAATTAATTTACAGTCAATTATTTTATTAATTTTTTGTTAATTTTAGTAATATATAAAGACAGTCTTTTATGACTGTCTTTTGCTTATTCCTATTCCATCTCCTAAACTTATGAATTCTGTTTTGAATTCTTTATTTTCTTTTAGAAATTCTATATATGTATTTATTTTTCTAACTAGTTGTTTTGTGTTTCTATTTGTCGTTAATTCTGGATTTTTAACTAGTCCATGAAAGTCTAGGTTATCTGAAATTATTGTTCCATTTTGTTTTAGATTAATTTTGTATTTTTCAAAGAATTTAATGTATTGTGCTTTTGCGGCATCTATGAATATTAAATCATATTGTTTATCATCTTCATATTCTAGTGCATCAGCATTTATTATTTCTATTTGGTTTTCTAGATTAAATTCTTTTATATTTTTTACTGCTTCATTGAATCTTTCTGTATCTCTTTCTATGGTTGTTACTTTTATAGATTTATCTACTAGTGCCATTTTGATTGCTGAATAACCTATAGCTGAACCTATTTCTAGTATAGTTTTAACATTATTTTCTTTTATGTATTGTGTTAAGAATTCTATGCCGTCTTTCATCATTATTGGAACGTTATTAATTTTCGCATATTCTTCTAATTCTCGTATGTGTACCATAAACCTTCCCTCTGTAATTTTTGTATTATTTGTTGATGTTCATTTTCTGTTTTTGTAAAGTATGTATTTCCATCTTTATCTGCAACGAAGTAGAAGTAATCACTAGTTGTAGGATTCATTACTCCTTCTATTGATTCAGTGGATGGATTTGATATTGGTCCTACTGGAAGTCCTACTATACATGTACTTCTTGTGTTATATGCATTACATGCATTTATTTCATCTATGTTCAAATCTTCTTTGAATGATTTTTGTTCTGCATAGTATGTTGTTACGTCGCTTCCTAGTGTCCAATTGTTTTTTATTCTATTATAGAATACTGCTGCTACTCCGTTTCTTTCGTGTGATGTTCCTGCTTCTAGTTCTACTATTGAAGCTAGTGTCAAAAGTTCGTGTATAGAATAGTTACTGTTTTCTATTTGTGTTTTATATTTTGATAGTTCTTTATCCATTTGATCTAGTAGTGTTTTAAATATATCTTTTACTGTTGCTTCTTTTTTAAATTGATATGTATTTGGGAATAAGTATCCTTCTAGTGGATAGTATATTTTTTCATTTTTTATATCATTTGTTAGGAACCAGTATTCATTTATTAGACTATCTATATAGTTTTGATCTTTTAATAGATTAAATACATCGTCTTTTGTATTGTCTGTATTTTCATCTATTATTTCTGCAATTTGTCTAATATTTAGTCCTTCTTTAAATGTTATATTTATATAGTCTTCTTTGTAGTTATCTCCTGATAGTGTTTCGACTATTTTTTTTACTCCCATGTTTTTATTTAGTTCGTATTTTCCTATTTTTATGTTTCCTGATGAGTGTGTTTTTAAGTAGATTTTATATGCTGTTTTTGATTTTATTAGTTCTTTTTCTTCTAAGATACCAGCAATACTTGATAGTGTATCTCCTTCGTCTACTTTAAATTCTACTGATACATTTTCGTTTGTTACTGGTTTTAATTTACTAAAATAAACTACATTTACTATTATTAATAATAATATACATAAAAGTATAAAAGCCATTAATATAATGGCAATTATTCCCTTTTTATTCAGTTTTCTCTTCATGTGAAATACGAGTATTACTCGTTTGTTTCTCCTTTTTGATCTTCTTGTAGTTCTTTTAGAATTGTTTCAATTATTTTCCATTCTTTTTCTGTTTCTATTGGTAATAATTGTGTTTCTTCTTCTCCTGGAACATAAGCTGATGCGAATACTCTTGTATTTCCTGCTTCATCTTTTGAGTCATCTGTATATACCATATAGCTTTTTTTTGTTTCGTCTGAATCGAATGTAAATAGTACTTCGTATTCTACTTCTTTTCCTTCATCGTTTGTTACTTTAAATGTCATTTTTTCTTCCATATTTAATCCTTCTTTCTATCTAGATATGTTTGCAATATTATGTTTGCTGCTAGGCTATCTATTTTTTTCTTTCTTTTTTTTCTTGACATATTTGCTTCTATCATGTAGTTTGTTGCTTCAACTGTTGTTAGTCTTTCGTCTTGCATTATTACTTCTATATTAAGTGTTTCTTCTATTTGTTTTTTGAAGTTTAGGCATCTTTCTGCACTTTCACCAATTGTATTATTCATGTTTTTTGGTAAGCCCAGTACTATTTTTTCTATTTGTTCTGTTTCTATTATTTGTTTTAATTCTTGTAATAGATATTCATAGTTTTCTTCTTCGTATCTAATAGTTTTATAAGTTGACGCAATTGTGTGTGTTAAGTCACTTATTGAGACTCCTAGTGTTCTTGTTCCAAGGTCAAGTCCTAAGTATTTCATTTAATAAATTCTTTAAGTAAAACTTCTAGTATTTTTGTTCTTTCAAATTTTAGAATTTTGTTTCTTGATTCTTTATGATTTGAAATATATCCTGGATCTCCGCTCATTAAGTAACCTACAATTTGGTTTATTGGATTATATCCTCTTTCTTCTAGATTTAAAACTATTTCTTTTAATGTTTCTGAAATATTTTTGTCTATAAATTCTTCCGTATCATATACCTTTGTTTCTTCCATATCAACACCGTCCTATTAATACATTTTTATTTTATCATTTATATTTGTTTTTAGCAACATTTTTGGTATTCTTTTGTAAAATAGTCGTCTGTCATTCCAGCTATATAGTCTATTACTATTCTTTCTTTTGTTGTGTTTTTTTTGTATTCTTCTGTCATGTTTTTTAGATATATTTTATATATATTTGTTTCTGTTTGGTTATTTTTTAAATATTCTAAGTTTTTGTTGAATACTGTTTCAAACATTTTTTTATAGTGTTTTTTTTGTTCTTCGGTTATGACTTTGTAGTATATGTTTTCGTAGTTAAATTTTTGTAGGTCTGTAAGGGACTCTGTTATTTCTTTTGACATTGTTATGTATGGTTTATCTATACTATTTTTTATTATATCTTCTACTAGTGTGCTGATTATATCGCTATTTTTATTTCCTAGTATTTTTAGTATTGATTGTGGTAGTTCTTCTGGTTTTAGTATGTTCATTGTTATTGCGTCTTCTATATCTTGTCCAATGTAGCTTATTACGTCGCTTATTCTAACTACGCATCCTTCTAGTGTCATTGGTCTTAATGATAGTATGTTTTCTCTACTTTTATAACATTTTTCGTAATCATTTATGAAGTCTTGTTGTGTTTTATTTACTGGATAGTATTTATCTAGTATTAGTTCACCGTTATGGCACAATATTCCGTCTAGTACTTGTATTGTTAGGTTTAATCCTTTTCCATTTTTTTCTAGATTCATTAGGTTTCTTACACTTTGAACATTGTGCATAAATATTCCTTCATTGTGTTTTTCTGATAGTTCGTTTAGGAATGTTTCTCCAAGGTGTCCAAATGGTACATGTCCTAAATCGTGTCCTAAGGAGATTGCTTCTATTAAGTCTTCGTTTAGTGATAGTGCTCGTCCTATTGTTCTTGCGATTTTTGATACCATTTGTACGTGGCTCATTCTTCTTGAAATGTGGTCATTTTCTTTTATTGTAAATACTTGCGTTTTATCCATGTATCTAAAGTATGATTTGGACCATATTATTCTATCTATGTCTCTAAAGTATTCCGGGCGTATGTCTTTTGTTTCTTCTTTAAATCTAATTGCATCTTTATCTTTTGATGCATAGTTATTTAAATTGTTTTCATGTATTAGCATTTTGTTTCTTATTTCTTCTATCATTTTATCCCTACTTTGCTTCGTATAGGTTTTCTCCTATGTTTATATCTACTTTTAATGGAACATTTAGTTTATATGCATTTTCCATTGATTCTTCAAGTATTTTTTTTACTTCTTCTAATTCGTCTTTTTTTGTATCTAGTACTAGTTCATCGTGTATTTGTAGTATCATTTTTGATTTTAGATTTTTTTCTTTTAGTTTATTTTGTACGTCTACCATTGCTTTTTTTATTATATCTGCACTTGTTCCTTGTATTGGTGTGTTAAGTGCCATTCTTTCTCCTGATTGTCTAATCATGTAGTTTTTATTTTGTAGTTCTGGTATTATTCTAATTCTATTAAATAGTGTTTTTACGTATCCATCTCTATGTGCTTGTTCTATTGTTTTATCCATATATTCTTTTATTCCTGGATATGTATTTAGGTATGTTTCTATGAAGTTTTTTGCGACTTTTGGTGGAATATTTAAGTTTTCTGACAAGCCATAACTACTTATTCCATATATTATCCCAAAGTTTACTGCTTTTGCTGTTCTTCTTTGTTCTTTTGTTACGTCTTCTATATTTATTTTAAATATATCGCTTGCTGTTTTTGCGTGTATGTCTTGATTTTCATTGAATGCTTTTATAAGTGATTCTACGCCTGCTATACTAGCTAGTATTCTTAGCTCTATTTGTGAGTAGTCCCCACTTATTATTACTGAGTCTTCACTTGGAATGAATGCTTTTCTTATTAGTTTTCCATATTCGTCTCTAGCTGGTATGTTTTGCAAGTTTGGTTCTTGGCTTGATAGTCTACCAGTTCTAGTTAGTGCTTGATTATATATTGTGTGTATTTTTTTATCGTCTTTTATTTCTTTTATTAATCCTTCTATATATGTTGTATATAGTTTTGTTAGACTTCTATATTCTAGTATTTTTTCTATTATTGGATGTTCGTTTTTTAGTTTGTTTAGTACGTCTACTGCTGTTGAATATCCTGTTTTTCCTTTTTTCCCATGTGGAAGTAGTAGTTTTTCAAATAGTATATCGCCTAGTTGTTGAGGAGATGATATATTAAATGGCATACCAGCTAGTTCATGTATTTCTTTTGTTAGTATTTCTACTTTTTCTTTTATTTCTTTTCCCATTTCTTCTAGTGTTTCTTTGTCTGTTCTTATTCCATTTAATTCCATGTCTCCTAGTACTATTCCTAGTGGCATTTCTATGTTTTTAAATAGGTCATACATTTCTTGTTTTTTTAGTTCTTCTGTTAAGTTATCTTCTGTATCATATATAAATTTTGCTTTTAAGACTGCGTTTTTTGCAATTTCATTTTCTTCTGGTAATATATCTGCATGTTTTCCAAATGTTATTTCATAGAACGGAATATTATATCCTAATTGGTTTGCTAAGTATGCGATATCGTCTTTTACATTTTTTTCTAGAAGATATGCGGCCAACATTGTATCAAATTTTATGTTTTTTATTTCTATATTGTTTTCTTTTAATACAACGTATAGTTTTTTTTCATCGTATGTTATTAGGTCTAGTTCTTTTAGAAAGTTTGGTTGTTTTAGTAGTATTTCTTTTGGTATATAAATAGCTTCTTTTTTATTATATATTGATGCTCCTAGTATTTCTGATGTATGATAGTTTGTTCCAAGTATTTCTAAGTATATTGCTGATTTTTCTGTTATATTTAGTTCATTTATGTCTTTTATTATTTTATATTCTACGTTTTCTTCTTTTAAAACTTGTTTTGTTTTTTTTAGGAATGAATAGAATTCTAAGTCTTCATACATTTCGTTTAGTTTTTCTATATTTGGTTCTTTATATTCTAGATCTTCTATATTTATTTCCATTGGAACTTCTTTATATATTGTTGCGAGTTCGTATGATTCATATGCATCTGTTTTTCCCATTTCTAGTTTTACTTGTGTTGATCCTTTTATGTTATCTATATTTTCATATATGCCATCTAGTGTTTTATATTCGTGAAGCAGTTTTAGTGCTGTTTTTTCTCCTATTCCTTTTACTCCTTTAATATTATCTGATGAGTCTCCCATTAGTGCTTTTAAATCTATTATATTTATTGGATCTATTCCCCATTCATTTTTGAATGATTCTTCTGTATATCTTATATAGTCTTTTGATTTTAATAGTTTTATATTTACTGTTTTTGTTACTAGTTGTAGTAGGTCTTTATCACTACTTATTATTGTTCCTGTGTATTCAGGATCGTTTTCACAAAATTCTGCGAATGTTCCTATTATGTCATCTGCTTCGTAGTTTTCTATTTCGTAGTATTTTATTCCCATGTTTGTTAATAGTTCTTTTGCCACTGGAAATTGTAGTTTTAATTCGTCTGGCATCTCAATTCTTCCTGCTTTATAGTCTTTATATTTCTCATGTCTGAATGTTTTTCCTTTATCGAATGCAACTATTATATGTGTTGGTTTTTCTTCTTCTACTATTTTATTTATCATATTTGTAAATCCAAATAGTGCGTTTGTTGGGAATCCTTTACTGTTTTTCATAAAGTTTCCATTATATGCAGTTGCGTAATAGCTTCTAAATAATAAGTTGTTTCCATCTACTAGTATTAAGTTTTTCATTTTATCACCAATAATATTTTATCAAATCATTGGTATTTAGTCTATTTTTTTGAAATAATTTCATTTTTTTGCGATTTATATGTTTTTTAAAATGTGTTAAGTTTTTTTTGCAGTTTATTAATATCTGCCTAGGCAGATATTTGAAATTTGCAAGATTTTTTTAACAGTTTTTGAAAAAGGCTCATTTGACCTTGAAAATTCATTTTGTTATAGTGAATTTGAGGAGATTTAGGGCCCACATCTTCTCTTGAAGGGAGTTTTTGTATGAAAGAAAAGGAACCTAGATTTGTTAGTCTAGTAAGCGATACTACTTTTAAATATTTATGGAAGAATGAAAGGACTAATAGTTGGATTAGAGAGATTATTGAAGCCAAAACTAATATTGATTTAAATGATTATGATTTATCTGATAATGAGATGAATAGTGGTTCTAATGTGAAGGATTATAGAACTGATATTACTTTATCTAATAAGAGGGATAATGTTATTATTGAAATGAATAACGATTATTACGATTCTGCTGAAATAAAAGGTAGACAGTATCTTTTTAGAAAAGCTGGATATAGTTTTGATAGTGGTGAAAAGTTTACTGAAGTTAGAACTTGTACTTTAGTAATGTTTAATAATTATTTGAAGAAAGGTTTTGAGGAACAAGCTGTTATTGATTCTTGGTTTGGAGCTCATGAGTTAGGTATTAAGTATAGCGATATTGAAATGTTTGAAATATTCTTGCCTATTTTTAGTAATATGTGTTATCATAGAAGTAATGAAATTGATAAAAGATTAAGATTATTCTCTTGTCAGAGTTATGAAGAAATGTACAATATTATTGATAAGGATGATTCTAATTATTTTATTATTGAAGAATTGGAGAGATTAGGTATGAATAACAAGTTTGTTGATGAGTATGACCGTGAATTTGTTCAAAAGAAACTTATGAATTCTATTAAAGATGAGAGCTATAGTCAAGGTAAAAGTGATGGTATTAAGGAAAATTCTATCAGGATAGCTAAAAAAATGTTAGAAATGAATATTGACATTAGTTTTATTTCTGAATGTACTGGTTTAAGTATTGAAGAGATTGAAAAGTTAAAATAATGTATAACAAAAACTGTAAACAAAATAGTGTTTACAGTTTTTATTCCTTTTTATTCTTTTATTTTGTAATGAACCCTATAAGTAGACTACAGATTATCACTCCAAATGTTAACACCAAAGTATTTAATCTATCGTTACTTATTACTAGGGCATCGCTTATTTTGGCGTACGATTTTGGTTTTTCCTTACTGTAGGCTTTTTTTAATTCATACAATTCTTGCATTTTGTCTATTTTTTCAGTGTTATAGTTCATATGATCCCTCCTACTATTTAAATTATATCAGTGGTTGATTATATTGTCACTATTAAAGTGTATAAAAATGAGAGTGTTTACATTTATTATTGTAAAGTGTCTACTTTTCTTATTTTTCATATATTATTTTAGGTGGTTGTCTTGAAAAGAATTTTTGTTTTATTTATTCTTTTTTTATGTGGGTGTGCGAATAAGGTTCAGTTAAATTGTAATTATATTGATAATAGTTCTATCTTGGGTAGTAAAAGTGTTAATGATGTTATTGTGTTTAAAAATGATAAGATTATATCTTTTAATAGAGGTATTATTTTTAATTCTAATAGTAATATAGATACTGATTTAAAAACTGTTTATAAAATTATTAAAACTGAGGGGAAGGCTTTAAAAAAATATATTGGCGGGAAATATAGGATTAAACGTAATAGTGATATTGTTAATATGATTTTTCGTAGTAAGAAGTTTAATAATCTAAAGTATATTGGACTTGATAGTGAATATGGTTATGATGAGGTTTTAAGTGTTTATAGTGAATTAGGGTTTGTTTGTGAATAAAAAAACTAGTATTTTTACTAGTTTACTTTTACTATATTAAATCCATATTCTATTGCCATTTCCATACATTTTTTATCATTAACATGCATACAATAAATTTTGTTTTTTAGATAATCTGGTATTAGATTATTTAAATCTCCTATATATACATGGACGTTATTTGTTATATTTGTACTTGTTGTATCAATATATATTTTATCAATGGTTTTTGTGCTTGAAATTATATTAGAAATATTATTTAATTCTTTCGTATCACCAGAATAGTATATTAATCCATTTTCTGTATCAAATAATATTCCATAACTAGGTATTTGTGAAACATGTTCAGTTTTTAAAAATCTTATGTTATTAAATAGTTTATATTTATTATCAAATTGTGTTTCATCTATAACTCTATACATCTCTTTTGTACATCCAAATATTCTAATTAGATCTATTAAATCATTTTTATATAAACAGTCTTTTGAAATAATAATATTTACTTTTTTATTGATTACATAGTAACAGTACATAATTAGACTGCCTATACTTCCTATATGATCTGAGTGTGTATGCGTAATCATTATATTTATACAATTTATATTGTCTAATAATTGTTTTTCCATTATTCTTTCAAATATACTTTCTCCACAATCAATTAAGAATAATTCATTTTTGTCAATAAAGTAAGCAGATGTATTTCCTTCATAGCTATTGAAGGCACTTCCTCTTCCTAAAAATAATAATTCCATAATATCACCAATATGATTATAACAAAAAACTCTATTTAATTATAGAGTTTTTATTTGTTGTAATTATTATCTATTATGTTTTTTAATTTCTTCTGTTTCATAAGTTTTTTTAATTTTTTCTTGAATTATGTTGTTATACTCAATATCTTGTTTTTCTTTTCCCATTTGCATCATTTTTCTGAATCTTTCTTCGCTTTGTTCAGCTGCTCTTATTGCATCGTGTTGCATTTGTTTTTCCCTAAAATCTCTTTGTTCATTTGCTCTCATTGCATCGTGTTGCATTTTTTTTCCCTAAAATCTCTTTGTTCATTTGCTCTCATTGCATATTCTTTATGGTCCTCTATTTGTTCTAAGTCTTGTGCTTTTGAGTTTAATAATTCATCTTTCATTCTATATAATTCATTCTTATCCATAGTATTTCCTCCTAGTCTTATAATAACATATATATATTTTTTTTTCAAGTTTTCGTGTTTTATTTAATTTTTATATACATTTATTTACAATAAAAAAGCCTATTTTTAAAATAGACTTAATTGGCTTGATTCATCCATGCCATCGAATATTCCCATTTCTTTCATTTTATCCATAAGTGTTTGTGATATTTTAGCTCTAGTTTGTACTTCTTCTATGCTTATGAATTCTCTTTTTTCTCTTTCTGCTACTATGTTTTTAGCAACTGTATCTCCTAGTCCATCTATTGAGTTAAATGGTGGGTATATTTCTGTATCGCTTTTTACTTTGAATGTTGTTGCTTCACTTTCATAAAGGTCAACGTTTAGGAATTTTATTCCTCTAGCTGCTGCTTCGAGACATACGTGAAGTGATTCATATACTCCATTATCTTTATTTGTTGCTTCTCTTCCTTTATTTGTTATTTCTAGTAGTTTCATTTTTATTGCGTCGTATCCCTTAATCATTGATTCTACATCAAAGTCTGTTGCTTTACTTGTTAGCCATGATGCATAGAAGTATGCTGGCATATGTACTTTATACCAAGCGATTCTGAATGCACTTATTACGTATGCGGCTGCATGGGCTTTAGGGAACATATATTTTATTTTTGCGCATGATTCTATGAACCAGTCTGCAATTCCTGCATCTCTCATAGTTTGTTCGTATTCTACCCATTGGTCATGGTCTTTTGGTTTACTTGCTCTTCCTTTTCTTACGAACTCCATTATTTTGAATGCTTTTATTGGTGGCAATCCATTATACATTAGGTATACCATGATATCGTCACGACATCCGATAACTTGACTGAATGGTACTACGTTGTTTTTTATTAGTTCTTGAGCATTTCCTAACCATACGTCTGTACCATGTGATAGACCTGATATTTTAATAAGTTCTGCGAATGTTGTCGGTTTTGTGTCAACTAACATTTGTAGTGTGAATTTTGTACCAAATTCTGGTATTCCTAATGTACCTGTTTCACACATTATTTGTTCTCTTGTTACTCCTAATGGTTCTGGGGATAAGAATATTCCCATTGTTTCTTTATCGTCTAGTGGTACTGTTGTTACGTCCATTCCTGTAGCTACTTGTATCATTCTAAGTTGTGTTGGATCTGAGTGTCCTAGTATATCTAGTTTTAATACGTCTTGGTCGATTGCGTGGTAATCGAAGTGTGTTGTTCTCCATGCACTTGTTGGATCGTCTGCTGGAAATTGGAATGGTGTAAAGTCAAATACATCCATATAGTCTGGTATAACTACTATTCCTCCTGGATGTTGTCCTGTTGTTCTTTTTACTCCTGTACATCCTATTGACAGTCTTTCTATTTCAGCATTACGCATTACTATATTTTTATCTTCACAGTATCCCTTTACAAATCCGAATGCTGTTTTTTCTGCTACTGTTCCTATTGTTCCTGCTCTATATACGTTATCTACTCCGAATAATACTTTTGTATATTCATGGGCTGATGCTTGGTTTAAGTCTGAGAAGTTAAGGTCTATATCTGGAACTTTGTCTGCGTTAAATCCAAGGAATGTTGCGAATGGCATGTCTTGTCCATCTTTTATCATTGGTGTATGACAGTTTGGACATTCATGGTTTGGTAGGTCGAATCCTGATGAATAGGTTGCTCCTAGTTCGTTTCCATCATCATCTTGGAATATGCTTAGTTTACATTTATCGCATCTATAGTGTGCTGGTAGAGGGTTTACTTCTGTTATTCCCATCATTGTTGCGACGAAGCTTGATCCAACTGATCCACGGGATCCAACTAGGTATCCGTCATCGTTTGAGTGTTTAACTAGTCTTTGTGCGATAAGGTAAATTGGGTCGAATCCTCCACCTATTATTCCACCTAGTGTTTTCTTTAGTTTTTTTTCTAGTGCATCTCCTTCTAGTGGTTCTTCACTTGTTTCTTTTACGTTTTGTCTTACTAGGTCTTTTACTGCATCTATTCCTTTTAGTATTATTTCGTGAAGTTGTTTAAATGATTCTATTTCTAGTTCTTGTTCTGATAAGTTTTTGTCTTTTAAGTTATATTTAATTGTGTTTAAAACTGCATCTCCGTATAGTTCTTTTGCGATTCTTTCTTCTATGTTGTATGGTAGGGGTTCTCCATACCATTCTTTAGCTTTTGTATATACTAGTTCTGTAACTACTTTTGGACAGTCTAGGTAGTTTCCATCTTCTCCTTTTACTCTTGGTGAGAATGGTACTCCTCCTGTTTCAATAATTACTTCTATTATTTCTACCATATCAGCTATTTTATTTGTATTTTCTACTACTATTTGGAATGCTTTTTCAGTTCCTAGGAATTCGAATGCTTCTAACATTTCTCTTGTTGTTCTAAAGTGCATTGAAGGAATACTAGTTATATTATTTTTTGCAAGTGGATGCCTTCCTCCTCCTGGTACTTTTTGGTTTACTATTATTTCTCTATAGATTTTGTCTTGTTCTTTTAAGTGGTGTACATCTCCTGTTGCGACTATTATTTTTCCTGTTTCTTCTGTTACTCTTACTACTTTTCTTATGTTTTCTAGTATTTCTGCTTTTGAGCCAAAGTCATTTGTTTGTAGTAAGTGGTCATAGCATTCAGGTGGTTGTACTTCTACATAGTCATAGAATTTTATTAGGTTTGTTAATTCTTCGTCAGATTTACTTCTTGCTTCTGTGAATATTTCTGATTCGTAACATCCGCTTCCTATTAGTAGTCCTTCTCTATGTTTTTCTATTTCGCTTCTTAGTATTCTTGGTGTTTTATATAGGTATGTTGTATTAGCAAGTGATATTATTTTGAATAGATTTTTTAGTCCTGTTTTATTTAGTGTTAGTATATTTATGTGATGCGCTCTACCATATTTATGTATTTCTTTTTTGTCTACTAATTTGTCTAGGTCTGATATTTTTTCTATGTTTCTATCTATTAGTTTTTTCATCATTTTATGGAATACTAGTGCTGTTCCTTCTGCATCGTAGTCAGCTCTATGGTGTGCGTCTTCATCCCATGGTACATCATATCTTTTTACTAATGCGGATAGTCCATGTCTTGCGAAGTTATTGTCTAGTGTTCTTGATAGTTCTAGTGTATCTATTACTGTGTTTGTAAATTTACCAAGGTTGTATTTTTTATATGCCATTTCTAGGAATGATATATCGAATTTTGCATTATGGGCAACCATTGGTAAATCTCCAGTCCACTCTATGAAACGTTTTGTTACATTTTCTTCTGTATCTTTATCCTTTAACATTTCATCTGTTATAAGTGTTAGTTCTGTTATTTTTTTAGGTAGTGGACGATTTGGATTTATTAGTTCATCAAATCTATCTATTATTTCTCCATCTTTAATTTTTACAGCACCAATTTCAATCATTTGATCTCCACCTGCTGCGTTAAAACCTGTTGTTTCTGTATCGAATACTACAAATGTGTTGTCTATTAAGTTTGTATCGTTTGGTCTTGTTACAATTATTACGGAGTCATCTATCATTGTTAATTCTGTTCCATAGATGGCTTTGAATTTATCTTCATCATTTTCTACTCCCTTATTCATATCACATACTGTGTGGTATACGTCTGGGAATGCTTGACATCCATTATGATCTGTTATTGCGATTGCTTTATGTCCCCACTTTTTTGCTTGTTTTATAAGTGCTTTTGGTTCTACTAGTCCATCCATTTGGCTCATTACTGTGTGTGCATGTAGTTCAACACGTTTTTTTTCTGCGTCATCAATTATTTCTTGTTCTTGATGTTCAATTACGTTCATATCTCTTATTTGGAATGTTAGTTCTTTTGCGTATTGATCGTCTTTGATGTTTCCTTTTAGTCTGAACCATGATCCTTTATTTAAATGTCCTTTTATGGATTTAAATTCGTCTTCATCATTTACAAATATTTTTGCATATATACTATCTGTGTTGTCTGTTAGTTTTAGTGTTATTATTTTTAAGTCTGTTTTTGTTTCTATTATTTCTGGATCTGCATAGATGTAGCTTTCAATTGTTACATTGTTTTGTTCTGTAGCGATTTGATCCATTCTTATAGGTTTATCTTCTATGGTTCTTCCTATTACTACGTTTGGATTATCTTTTTCTACTATTAATGGTGGCCTTTTGTAGTCTTTTGGAATGAATCTCTTTTTTTCTTCTTTTGGTTCTTCAGGTGGAGTTGGTTCTATGTATACAACTTCTTTATTAATTTCTTTGTTTATTTCTTCTTGTATTTCATTATTTAGTTCTTCATTTATTTCTATGTTTATATTAGTTTCTCCGTACCCATATTTTTTTAGATTTGTTTTTAATAAATCGGATATTCCGTTTAGTTTCATTTTTTCTGCAAGATTCGCGACTTCTATAGTTAATGTATTATTCTCTAGTTTTATACTATTATTTTTAAACATTTGAAGAAGTGGTTGTTCTTCTTTTTTTAAGTCTAGTATGTATCCATAGTAGTCTTTTAAGTTTTCTTCATTTATTTCTTGTGGTTTTAAAATTATTTCTGTGTTGTAGTCTTTGAATCTTAGTTTTAGTTTTTTTACTAGTTCTAGATATGCATTAAGCGGTAAAATGTTTTCTATTTCAAATATAAATGAGTGTATTTTTGTATTTGTGTTTATAATTATTTTTAGATTTCCGTCTTTAAAGTATTTATAGTTTTCTTCATTATATTTTAGTTGTTCTAATAAAAGTTTTAATTTATCATGCATACTTATCACCATTAATTATTTTAACAAAAAAAAAGTATTAATTTAATACTTTTAAGATAGTTTTTTTATTTTATTGACTTGCATCTATTATAAATATATAATTATGTTATATTTTGGAGGGATATTATGCATAATAATAAGTATTTGAATGTTGCTCCTAGGTCCTTAACTAATTCTAAAATTGCAGGTACAATGGAAGATACTGATAGGCGTATTAAAAATAGAATTGAGGAGTTAAGAAATGAAGGTTATACTGAGGATGATATATTTCTTATGATCATTGAGGAAAATAGTAAGCATGATTCTATGGGTATTGAAAACAAATTATCAAATAAAAATACTAAAGCTAAATGTTATACTTATGTTTCTGATTTTTTAAAAAAGTAGATTAATTAATTATCTATTTTTTATTTTATATATTTATTTATATCTAGATGTTTAATTTTGTTTTTATCTAGTTCTATTAATTCTGGATTAAGTGATATTTCCATGTTATGTATTGTTGGTGTTATAAGTTTTTTTGTATTTCTTTTGAGTATTATTATTTTTTTATCTATTAATGGTTTTATTTTTTCTTCTAGTGTTTTTGTTATTTTTTCTTTTGAATTATATCTATTATATATTGTGATTAAGTCTTTTATTGTTATGTTTCCATTCATTGTTAGTAGGTATTCTAACATTTGAAGATCATATTTTGATAGGTATTCATCTGTGTTTTTTTCTATGTTATGAATTATGTATTCTTTTTCTAGTTCTTGTTCTACTGATTCTAGCATGTATTTTATAAATAGAGTTAGGTCTCCGTATGTTCTTCCTTTTATTATGTTTGGTTCATAGTTTTTTTGATTGAATGCGATTGCTCGATTGAATATTATGTATGGATAATTCTTATTATTTAGTAAATACCACATTGCGACTGTTCTACTTGTTCTTCCATTTACATCAAAGTATGGGTGGATATATACAAAGTAAAAGTGCATTATCTGTGATTTTACAAATTTATCTATTTCTGTTTTTTCTAATGTATCGTCATTTATAAATTCAAACAATTGATTCATATGATAATCTATTTTTGTTTCATCTATTCCCATATATGGTTCTACATCAAGTCTACTCCCTTTTATTATATATACTGGAGCTGTTCTATAGTATTCTCCCATTCTTTCTTTATCTCTTGGTTCTAATATATTTTCACTCAATAATTGATACAGTTCTTTTAATGTATCTTTATTTATTGTCTTATGGGTTAATATATACTGATAGCCATGATATAGATTTATTATTCTTTGTCTTTCTGTTTGTGATAGGTCTTCTTTTCTTTGGGTTATTACTTTATCTATGATTGATAAATCGTCTTTTATTCCTTCTATTACGTTATTGGATTTTATTTCTTGGCTTATCATCATTGATCTTGCAAATTTTAGTGTTTTCATGTAGTCTAGTCCATCTAAAAATTCTAATATTTCTTCTTCTTGTGGTTTTATGTATTCTCTATTTATTCTTATATTAGTACCTTCATTTGTTTCTAGTTTTGTGTTTATAAATTTTGTCATAGTATTCCTCCGATAGCCGTTATTTTAGCATATATGTTTTTATTTTACAATGAAAAAAATTCAGATTTTTTCTGAATTATTTATTTTCATTTATATATTTTATAGCCTGTGTTGCGGCAATTGCTCCATCGCTTGTTGCGGTTACTAGTTGTCTTAGATTTTTTGTTCTATTGTCTCCTGCTACGAATATATTTTTTATGTTTGTTTTACAATCTTCGTTTGCGATTACATATCCTTGTTCATTTATGTTTATTAGTTTTTTGAAGTTTTCTGTTTCTGGTACTTGACCTATTGCGATAAATAGTCCATCTACATTAATTGTTTGTGTTTTTTTATTATTTGTTATTTCTATACTTTCAAGTTTATTTTCTCCGTTTATTTTTGTTACTGTTGTATTTAGTAATATTTTTACGTTTTGTTTTTCTTTTAATTGGTCTAATAATATTTCTTCTGCTTTGAAGGTTTCTCTTCTATGTATTAGATAGACTGTTTCAGCTATATCTGATAAATATATTGCGTCTTCTATTGCTGTATTTCCTCCACCTTGGATTGCTACTACCTTATTTTTATAGAAGGCTCCATCGCATGTTGCGCAGTATGATATTCCTTTTCCTGTTAGTTTTTCTTCGTTTTCTAGTTTTAATTTTCTATTGTCTGCTCCTGTTGCTAGAATAATTGTTTTTGTTTTGTATGTTTCTTTTGTTGTTGTTACTTCTGTTTCAGATATATTAATTACTTTTTCGAATTTTATTTCTGCTTTTAAGTCTTTTGTTTGATTGTATAGTTTTGTGGCAAAGTCAAATCCACTTATTCCTGGATTTACTGGATAGTTTTCTATTGTTTTTGTATTTATTATTTGCCCTCCATATGTGTTTGCTTCTAATACTAATACTTTTTTATTTGCTCGTCTTGCGTATATCGCGGCTGTTAATCCAGCTGGTCCTGCTCCTACTATTATTATATCGTACATGTTATCACCTTTCTTCTATGTTTTCTAGTATTTTATATAGTGTTTTATACAGTATTATTGTTTCTTCTTTTTCTAGTTTTATGCATTTTCCTATTTGTTTAGGTATTTCTAGTGCTTGTTCTTTTAATTCTTGTCCTTTTTTTGTTAGTTTTATTATTAGGTTTCTTTCATCAATTTCAGATTTTGTTCTAATTATGTATTCTTTTTTTTCTAGTTTTTTTAGTAGTGGAGTTAATGTGTTTGAGTCTAGTAGTAGTGTTTTTCCTAGTTCTTTTACATTTGTTTCTTTATTTTCCCATAAATACATCATTACTATATATTGCGTATATGTAAGATTTAGTTTATTTAAGTGTGGTGTATATTTTCTTATTATTTCTTTTGAACACAAGTATATTGGGAAACATAGTTGATTTTTTAGTTTTAATGAATCATATTCTTCCATTATATTATTTCTTTTATATCTTTTTCTATATTTTTAGGATCAAATGTTGGGTCGTATCTTTTTACTACGTTTCCTTCTTTATCTACTAGGAATTTTGTAAAGTTCCATTTTATATCTTCTTTATTTTTATATGTTGTACTTATTTTTTCTATAGCTTTCATTGCTAGTTTATTTTTTGTGCCTTCTATTATTTCATTTGGTTGTTGGTGTTTTAGGTATGTATATAATGGGTGTTCATTTTCTCCATTTACTTCTATTTTTGCTAGTTGATCAAATTGTGTTTGGTATTTTGCTGTACAAAACTCGTGTATTTCGTCGTCTGTCCCTGGTGCTTGGTGTCCAAATTGGTTACATGGAAAGTCTAGTATTTCTAGTCCTTTATTATGGTATTCTTCGTATAGTTTTTCTAGTCCTTCATATTGTGGAGTAAATCCGCATCCTGTTGCAGTATTTACTATTATTAGTGTTTTTCCTTTATAATTTTCTAGAGATAGTTCTTCTCCTTTTCTGTTTGTTATTTTTATGTCGTATATGTTCATATTGTTCCTCCTTTTATATCGTATACGATTTAATTTTATCATATCATTTTTGTTTTTTCAATATATTTTTATAAAAAAAACTCGATACTTCGAGTTAATCTTCTAGTCTTGGAGTTAGTATTTCATATCCTGTTTCTGTTACTAGTACTGTGTGTTCATAGTGTGCTGCGTCGCTTCCGTCTTCTGTTTTTATTGTCCAATCATCGTCCATTATGTATATGTATCTTTCTCCGAATGTAAGCATTGGTTCTATACATATTACCATTCCTGGTTTTAGTTTTGCTCCTGTGTTTGGTGTTCCATAGTTTGGTACGTCTGGATCTTCATGCATTTCTTGTCCTATTCCATGACCACATAGTTCTCTTACTACTCCTAGGTTATGGTCTTTTGCGTATGTTTCTACTGCGTGTGATATGTCTCCTATTCTGTTTCCTGGTTTTACCATTTTTATTCCTTCGTATAGGGCTTTTTCTGTGTGTTCCATTAGATATTTTTTATTGTTGTCTATTTTTCCTACTGCGTATGTCCATGCGGCATCTCCTTGGTATCCTTTATATCCTATTACAACGTCTATTGTTATGATGTCTCCGTTTTTTAGTTTGTAGTTATCTGGTATTCCGTGGACAACTGTGTCGTTTACACTTGCACATATTGACGCAGGATATCCTTCGTATCCTAGTTCGGTTGGTATTGCATCATTTTTTCTTATAAAGTCTTCGCATAGTTTATCTAGTTCTTTTGTTGTTATTCCTTCTTTAATATATGGTTTAATAAATTTGTGCATTTTTGATACAAGCATTCCTGCATGTCTCATTAGTTCTATTTCTCTTTCGCTTTTTATTGTTATCATATAGTCCTTCTTTCTTTTATAAAAAATAAAAACCCGCAAAGGGGTTTATAATTCATACATGGTGGAGGATAAGGGATTCGAACCCTTGACCCCTTGCGTGCAAGGCAAGTGCTCTAGCCAACTGAGCTAATCCCCCATGTCAAATTAACGATTTGATTATACCACATATATTTTTATAAAGTCAATAGTTTTTTTAACTTTTTTATTAAGACGTGGGGATTGTTGGCTTGAGCACTTGAGGGTTTTTATTTATTTTTATTATGAATATTTTAGTTTTTTATTGTTTTTTATTTGAATATCTTCTTGCCCATATTACATCGCCTATTTTTAATTCTTGCAATTCATTTTCCATTTTGCACCACCTTATAATTAACTTCTTGTTTATTATAAGGATATCATATTTATTTTTTTATGTCAATGTTTGTAAGAGTTTTTTAAATTTATGATTGCTGTTATGATACTTGTTATTGTTGCGATTGATATATCTTTCATTGTATCTTGTAGTCCTGTTTCTATACTTTGCATGTTTGTTTTAAATATTTGATCTATATCGAATTCTATTAGTTCCCAAAGGGTACCTAATGACATTGTTAGTGTTATTCCAAATATTATATTGAATAGTGTATTTCTATTTAGTTTATAGTGTTTTAGTATTATTTGTGCAAATATAAATATTAGTATTCCAGATATTCCGTGTACTAGTGTGTCATACCAATTTGTTATATAGTATAGTCTATAAATTCTTCCTAGTGTTCCTGATAAAAAAATAAGTATTAAATACATCTTTTCTATAGTGTCATTAATACTTATTTTTAGTTTTTTTAATATTGTTGGTATTATTATTGGAAGTGTTAGTAGGATACATTTTATTATTGTTGTTTCTAGTTTTTTTGTTATTATTAATATTATTGCGATTAAATTAAATATCAGTATTATTGTTAGTAAGTTTTTTGTTTTCATGTGTTATCTCACTCATTTCTACTTGATTTATTGAGTCAAATCTTTTTGTAATTTTATCTGTTGTTGTATGTATTTCTTTTACGTCTTTACTTACTGTTTCTATACTTCTATATAGTTTATCCCATCTATCTTTGTATCTTTTGAATTCAACATCTAATAGTCTTAGTTCTTGATGAATTACTTTTGCGTATTTATCTCTTTCTATATTTTTTATTATTACTTGTATTGTTGTTAGTGTGCTTATTAATGTTGTTGGGCTTGTTATCCATACTCTTTTTTTGTATGAGTATTGTAGTATATCTTGGTGGTATGCATTAATTTCTGCAAATATTGCTTCTGCAGGTAAGAACATTATTGCCTGATTACTTGTTACTCCTGGTATTATATATTTTGAGCTTATTGCGTCTATGTGTTTTTTCACATCATTCTTAAATTGTCTTTCTGCTTGTGCTCGTATTTCTGGTGAGTTTGTTTTATCTACCATTATTTGATAGTTTTCTAGTGGAAATTTTGAGTCTATTGCGATTGTTCCAAGTGGTTCTGGAGCAAATAGTACACAGTCAGCTATTGTTGTGTTGTTAAATTGGTATTGTAGTTGGTATATTCTTTTGTTGTTTTCTCCAAAAACGTTTGCCATTATATTGTTTAGGTTAATTTCTCCAAATATTCCTCTTGTTTTTTTATCTGTTAGTACACTTTGTAGTGATATTATGTCTGTTGATAGATCATCTATTTTCTTTTGTGCTTCGTCTATTTTTGATAGTCTTTCTAAGACATTTGTGAATGTTTTGTTTGTTTTTTCAAAGTTTTCGTCTATTCTTTCATTTACTTTTTCGTTTATTAGTCTTAGTCTAAAGTCTATTTTGTCGTTTGATTCTGTGAAGTTTTTATTTATGTCGTCTTTTAGGTTTGATTTAAATTCTCCTAGTTCTTTTATCATGTTTGTTTCCATTTTTCCAAGACGTTCTGTTATGTTTGATTCGTTTATACTTTTTGTTGTATTAATTATTACTAGTATTAATATTATTATCAATATTCCAATTATTATGTACTCCATTTTTATTCTCCTTTATACAAATGTTCGTATTATTTTCTCAAAAAATTAATGACTATACTGTCATTAACTCTTGTTCTTTTACTTTTAGTTTTTCTTCTACTATTTTGTTGTATTTATTTATTAGTTCTTGTACTTCTTCTTGTGCTTGTTTTTGTTCGTCTTCTGTTATTTCAAGTTTTTTGATATCGTTATTTGCATCTTGTCTAACGTTTCTTAGTGCGATTTTGCATTCTTCTGCCATTTGTTTTACTTGTTTTACGTATTCTTTTCTTGTTTCTTCTGTAAGGGCTGGAATATTTAGTATTATTACTTCTCCATTATTGTTTGGAGTAAGTCCTATGTTTGCTTCATATATTCCTTTTTCGATAGCTTGTAGACATGATTTATCGAATGGTTTAATCATTAATTGTCTTGCTTCTGGAATTGATATTGTAGCAAGTTGTTTTAATGGTGTTGGTGCTCCATAATATGATACCATTACACCATCTAGTATTGCTGGATTAGCTCTCCCTGCTCTAACGTTTGTGAATCTTTTTTCCATGTTTTCTATCGCACTTTCCATGTTTAATTCTGTTTCTTCTAAAATTTCATTCATTTATATCACCTATTAATTAGTATACAAATTATTGAGTTTAAAGTCAATCTATAATCGTTATAAATCATGTTATTTTACTATTAATTTTTTGTAAATTCAAAGATAGCTTGTAGCTATCTTATTTTTTTAGTTTTCCTTGTTTTAATAGATTTAACATTTTTGTATTTTGTTCTGGTGTTCCTCTATAGTTTGTAATATTGTTTCTTTCGGCTAGTTTTTTTCTGTGTTCAAAACTTGAATCTACTCCTATTTGTTTTAATGCATCTACTATTGAGTTTCCTTTATATGATGAGTTTTCTAAGTATCCATTATTTGATTCTCTATATCCATCATCATATACTCCTAGTCTATTTGGTATTCCACTTATAGTACTTACATTTAGGTCATTACCTCTAATTCCATCTTTTCTAATACAATAGTGACAGTGTGATCCAGTGGAGTTTCCTGTTGAGCCTTCTTTTCCTATTACTTGTGTTATGTATACTCTATCGCCTGTTTTTACATATATTTCACTTAGATGACCAAAGTAGTATACATCGTCACTGTTATCTTTTTTTATTTTTATAAATTTTCCGAATCCTTGTTTATGGTTATTTATGTTTTCCCATCCTGTAAATATTACTGTTCCTCTAATTGTTGAGTGTATATCTTTTGAATCTATTCCAACTAGATCTAATCCATCGTGTACTCCTTTTTTGTATGTTTGTGTTACTCGAAATTTCATATAGTATGGGCTATTCATTTTTTTCACCTCCTGTTTCTGATGTTAAATTATTTAGTAGTTTTTCTATTGTTGTTTTTATTCTTTTTGGTATTGGTAATCCGCATTTTACCATGTTTTTTAATATGCTTGTTATTTCATATAATATAAACATTATTCCAAATAGTTCAAATATTCCTACTTCATTTAGCTTTAGTGTATTTGTTATTTCTTTTGGTATAAAGAATAGTAAGTCTATTTTTAGTATAGAGTCTATTATTATTAGAAATATACTGCTTCCTATCATTGCGGTTTTTCTTAATATTCCATTTATTCCTACTGTACTGTTCCACTTTTTTTCTTTTAGTGCTCGAAGTGATCCTAAAAATACATCTAATAGTATTGTTGCTATTAGTAAATAGAAGATAATGTTATTGAAGTTTAGTATCATATTATCACATCCATTTTATTTTATGATGATTTGCTTTTTTGAAATATTTAATTAAACTAAAAAAGCATACTTTTTTAGTATGCTTCACTATTTAATTATCAAAAAGTGATCTTGCTTCTTCTTGCATTTCTTCTACTTTTTTCTTAAAATCTTCATTTGATGATTCAATATCTTTTTGTGACTCTTCCATTTTTTCTTTAATGTAATCAGAGGTACTTTTTTGTTCTAATTTATCCAAAATAACCTTACTAACATATCCTTCATCGTACTCTAACGATACTTTATATGTTCCGCTTAAAGAATGTTTAATCTCAATTATTTCTGATTTATCAGTAGTTTCTTTGCCATCATAAACAAGTGCGACTTTTCTACCATGTGTATTATTGCTTTCAATTATCTTATCTAATGTAGAATCAACAAAGAAAGCATCTTTTGTACCACTTACATATGAAAATTGAAAATTAAATGAACTTTTATCAGCTTTATTATTAAATGTAAACGAGCTATATATAACAATAGAAAATATAATTATAATAAATATTATTATAGGGATTAAGAAAAATTTTGATACATGTTTTGCAGTCCCTAATCCGTTATTTAATACTTCTTTTATATTATCATCTAGTTTTATATTTACGTTTAAATCTTCATTTAATTTATATCTTGCTCCACAATGATTGCATTTTGCGTATTCTTTATTTTCTTCTACTTCTAGTTCTGCTCCGCATGATGAACATTTTAATTTTTCCATACTTTTTCCTCCATATTTATATTTTATCATAATAATTAAAAAAACACACTATTTTTTTAGTGTGCATAACTTTTTATATTATTACTTATTATGTTCATAAGTGTAGTTTTGAACATTATAAATATTTTTTTATTTTATTGTATCTTGAATCATCTTCTAAGTCTGTTTTTGAAAGTTGTTCAAAAAGTTTCTTTTGATCTCTTGTAAGTTTTTTAGGTGTTGTTACGTTTATAATTACGTACATGTCACCTTTTCTATATGAATGAACGTCTTCTATTCCTTTTCCTTTAAGTCTATATTTATCTCCTGTTTCAGACCCTTCTTTTATTGTTAGTCTTACGCTTCCATGTATTGTTGGAACGTCTTTTTTACATCCTAATACTGCTTCTGGTATTGTTATTGGAAGTTCTAGATAAATATCGTTTCCGTCTCTTTCATATATTTCATGTTTTTCAACATTAAATTCTAAATAAATATCTCCATTTGGACCACCGTTTGTTCCGGCTTCTCCTTTTCCTGACATTCTTAGTTGGTTACCAGTGTCAACTCCTGCAGGTACTTTTACTTCAAGGTCTTTGTTTGTTTTTATTTTTCCTGTTCCTCTACAGTGTGAACATTTTTCTTTGTATGTTTTTCCTTTTCCATTACATTCTGGACATGTTGTTCTTGACATAAATGTTCCAAACATTGTTCTTTGTTCTTGTGTTACTGTTCCGCTTCCATGACATCTAGAGCATGAAGTTTCTCCTGTTCCACCTTTACCACTACAATGTGAACAATTTTCATTTACATCAAGATTTACAGTTTTTTTACATCCGAATACTGCTTCTTCGAATGTCAAATTAACTCTTACAAGTTTATCTCTTCCTTTAGTGGCTCTATTTGAGTTTCTTCCACCAAACCCAAAGTTAAATCCGCTATCTCCGAATAGATCTCCAAATATATCTGAGAAGTCAAATCCAGAGAAATCGAATCCTCCTCCACCGTTCATTTGGTCGAATGCGGCATGACCATATTGATCGTATTGACGTCTTTTTGACTCATCTGATAATACTGCGTATGCTTCTTGAGCTTCTTTAAATTTTTCTGCTGCATCTGGTTCTTTTGATACGTCTGGATGGTATTTTTTTGCGAGTTTTCTGAAAGCTGATTTTATTTCTGCATCTGATGCATTTTTATCAACTCCAAGAACCTCGTAATAATCTCTTTTTTCCATAATTCACCTACTTCTAACTATTGTATATTGTTTCAAATTCGTCTATTAATGAATCAAACATGTTAAGTGCACTTTCTATTGTTTCTTTTTTCTTTACATCTACGTTAGCGAGTAATAATTCGTTTGCTGGATAGTCGCTTCCTCCTGATTTTAGGAAGTTTTTATAGTTTTCCACTGCGTTTTCTTTATTATTTAATATATCTTCTACTATTTTTGTTGCGCATGATAATCCAATTGCGTATTTGTATACGTAGAAGTTATAGTAGAAGTGTGGGATTCTTTCCCATTCATATTTTATTAAATCATCTAATACTAATGTGTCTCCAAAATATTTTTGATTTAGTTTGTAGTATTCATTTGAAATATTTTCGTATGTTAATACTTCGTCGTTTTCTACTTTTTTGTGCATTAATTGTTCGAATTCTGCAAACATTGTTTGACGGTATATTGTTGATTTATATAATTCTAGTAATTGATTTAGTATAAATAGTTTTTCTTGTTTATCGTTTGAGTTTTTTAGCATGTATTTTGCTAGTAATAGTTCGTTTACTGTACTTGCGACTTCTGCTACAAAGATTTTATAGTTTGATTGTTGATATGGATTATTATGACATGAGTAATATGTGTGCATTGAGTGTCCTAGTTCGTGGGCTAGTGTTGATACATCATGGTATGTTCCTTCGTAGTTTAATAGTACGAATGGATTTGTATCGTAGAATCCACTACTGTATGCTCCGCCTCTTTTTCCTTTGTTGTTATATATGTCTATCCATCTTTCATCAAATGCTTTGTTTAGGGTTTTTATGTAGTCTTCTCCAAGTGGTTTTAGTGCGTTTATTACTAGTTTTTTTGCTTCTTCAAATTCATAGTGTTTATCGAATTCTGGTATCATATCTAGGTATACATCGTATATATGATAGTCTTTTATACCTAGTATTTTTTTCTTTAGATTGAAGTATTTGTATATTTTATCCATATTATTACTTACTGTGTCTATTAAGTTATTGTATACACTTATATCTATATTGTCACTATAAAGGGATGCTTCTATACTACTATTATAGTTTCTGATTTTAGCTTCTGCGACTAGTGCGTCTATGTTTCCTTTGAATGTTTTTGTTATTGTATTTTTAAATTCTCCGTATTTTTCAAATAGACGAGTGAATGCTTCTTTTCTTATATTTTGATCTTTGTTTTTTATGTATTTTGAGTAGTTACTTTCTGTAAGTTCTACCTCTTTTCCATCAACGTTTATATTACCGAATGTTAAGTCACTATCTGTTAAGGCATCATAACAGTCTTCTGGACTACCTAATACTTTTGAGAATGCGGATAATATTTTTTCACTTTTTTCATCTAATGTATGAGCCTTATATCTATAAACGCATTCAAGGTTAAATTCATATTCTAGTAGGCGTGGTTCTTCTTTGTAGTATTCTTTTATTTTATCGTATTCTACGCTTAATAATTCTGGTGTTACAAAGCTTGTTAGTTCTCCGTATCTTTGTAATAGGTTATCAACATTTCCTTGTAATTCTTGATTTTTTGGATTTGTTGTCTCGCTATCAAAATTTAGATGTGCATAATAATATAATTTATATAGTCTTCTTTCTAGTTCATCTGATTCTGTTAAGTATGTGTATAAGTTTTTTGAACTATTTATTATATTTCCTTTGTATTTTGTTACTTTTTCTAGTTCTTCTTTTACGTTTTTTAATTCTTTATTAAATTCTTCATCAGACTTATATATTGTTGTTAAATCCCATTTATACTTCTCTTCTATTTCTTCTCTTGTTTTTTGTTTTTCCATTTTTTCTCCTTTATCAATTACTATAATAAGGGGGTCTTTTTAGACCCCTTTATATTATTTTTCTTCAAATTCTGCTTCTTGTACTCCATCGTCTTTTTTATCTTCATTGTTTGATTCTGTTTCTTGATTAGCTTGGTTAGCTTTAGCAGCTTCTTCATATACTTTTGTTGCGAATGCCATAGCTGTTTCTTGTAATTTTTCTTTCTTAGCTTTAATGTCTTCTAAGTCATTTTTCTCTAAAGCTTCTTTTAAGTCTTTAATTTCTCCTTCTGCTTTTTCTTTGTCTTTAGAATCTATTTTATCTCCTAGATCTTTGATTGATCTTTCAGTTTGGAATACTAATTGTTCTGCTTCGTTTTTAAGATCTGCTTCTTCTTTTTTCTTTTCGTCTGCTGCTCTATTTGCTTCTGCTTCTTTTACCATCTTATCGATTTCATCGTCTGATAAGTTTGTTGAAGAAGTGATTGTAATTGATTGTTCTTTCTTTGTTCCTAGGTCTTTTGCTTTAACGTTAACTATTCCGTTTGCGTCTATATCGAATGTTACTTCAATTTGTGGTACTCCTCTTGGAGCTGCTGGAATATTTGTTAATTGGAAATTACCTAATGTCTTGTTGTCTGAAGCCATACTTCTTTCACCTTGTAGAACGTGAATATCTACTGCTGGTTGATTGTCTGCTGCTGTTGAGAATACTTGTGATTTACTTGTTGGAATTGTTGTATTTCTTGGGATTAGGACAGTCATTACTCCACCTAGTGTTTCAATTCCAAGTGATAATGGTGTTACGTCTAGTAATACTACGTCGTTTACTTCTCCTTGTAGTACTCCACCTTGGATAGCAGCACCCATTGCGACTACTTCGTCTGGGTTAACTCCTTTAGATGGTTCTTTTCCTAATTCTTCTTTGATTATTTCTTGTACTCTTGGAATTCTTGTTGATCCACCTACTAGTAATACTTTATCAATATCTGATTTAGAAAGTCCTGCATCTTTTAATGCTTTTCTAACTGGTTCTAGTGTTGAGTCTACTAGGTCTCTTGTTAATTCTTCAAATTTAGCTCTTGTTATATCCATTTCAAAGCTTATTGGTGCTCCATCTACTTGAGCGATGAATGGTAATGAAACTTGTGTTGTAGTCATGTTACTTAAGTCTTTTTTAGCTTGTTCTGCTGCTTCTTTTATACGTTGCATTGCCATTTTGTCGTCTTTTAAGTCAACGTTTTCTTGGTCTTTAATTGATTCTACTATGTAATCAACTAATTTGTTATCGAAGTCGTCTCCACCAAGTTTATTATTTCCTGATGTTGATAATACTTCGAATACTCCGTCTCCTAATTCAAGGATTGATACGTCGAATGTACCTCCACCTAAGTCGTAAACTAATACTTTTTCGTTTTTATCTTGTTTATCTAGTCCGTATGCTAAAGCAGCTGCTGTTGGTTCGTTAATAATTCTTTCTACTTCAAGTCCTGCAATTTTACCTGCATTTTTTGTTGCTTGTCTTTGTGAGTCATTGAAGTATGCTGGTACTGTAATAACTGCTTTTGTTACTTTTTCTCCCAAGTAAGCTTCTGCTGTTTTCTTTAAGTCTCCTAGAATCATTGCTGATACTTCTTCTGGAGTGTATTCTTTTCCATTAGCTTTTACTTTTTTATCTGTACCCATTAATCTTTTGATTGATGAGATTGTTTCTGGATTAATTACTGCTTGGTGTTTTGCTTTTGAACCTACAAGCATATCTCCATTTTTGAATGCTACTACTGATGGTGTTGTTCTTCCTCCTTCAGCGTTTGCGATTACTTTTGCTTCTCCACCTTCATATACTGATACACAACTATTTGTTGTTCCTAAGTCTATACCTATAATTTTACTCATAATTTATCACCTTTCCTTTGGTAGTTGTTCTACCCATTTTTTTAGTATATTACATTTTTCTTGTATTTCTTTTTCAACAATATCTCTTTTTTTCTTGTTACCAGTTTCATCGTAGAAGTATATTGGACAACTTATTGAGGTCCTATTGTTTGATGTTTCTTCTATAAATCCTTCTGGTAAATTATTGAAACTATATTGTTTTTTAAATAACACATAAACTTGTGTTTTATCTACTTCACTCCAATAATCAAAACTTTTTTCTTTTATATTTTTAATTATGATTCTTGGATTGTTTTTTAATTCTTCGAGTTTATTTATATCTTCATCGAACCACTCGTAGAATTCTATTTTATAATGTCCTGAACAGCTTGCATACGTCTCATATCCTTTTTTATTTAATAAGGATACTGCTTCTGCAATTTCTTTATCACATATGAATACATCTTTGTGATCTTCTGCATGTTTACAGATATCAAATGTAGTTTTGTCTATTATACTGTTATGGTCCATTATTCACTAACTTTTACCATTGCTGGTCTAATAACTTTGTCTTTTAGTAAGTATCCTTTTTGTAATACTTCTATTACCATTTCTGGTTCTACTCCATCTCTATGTTCTGTCATTATTGCTTGATGGTATGTAGGGTCAAATGGCTTATTAGCTCCATCTATGGCTTTTACTCCATATTTTTCTAATGTACTTATAAGATTACAGTATATCATTTTAAATCCTGATAGGAATTTTGATACTTCGTCTTCTAAGTTTTCATCATCCATGTTGATTGCTCTTTCAAAGTTATCAACTATTGGTAGTAATGATTTTGCTATATCTTCATTTGAATACATAAGCATTCTAGAAGTTTCTTCTTCTTTTCTTTTTCTATAGTTTACTAGTTCTGCTTTTTCTCTTAAAAGTTTGTCTTCTAGTTCACTAATTTTATTGTATGCTTCATTTAGTTTATCTTCGTGTTTTTCTTTTTTCTTTTTTTCTTTTTTTCCTTTTTTATCGTGGTTACATTTTCCTCCACAACCACAGTTATCTTCTTCAGTGCAGTTGCAATCATCTCCACATGTACATTCTTCTGTGCAGTTGCAGTTTTCTCCGCATTCGCAGTTTTCTCCACAATTACAGTTTTCACCACATGTACATTGTTCTTCTTTTAATTCTTCTTTTTTTCCCATATAGCCTCCTTCTAGTTTTCGTCTATATTTTGTTTTATATAATTTAGAAGTGTTATTGCTCGATCGTATTCCATTCTTTTTGGTCCTATTAATGCTAGTGTTCCTTCTTCTCCATTTATATTATATTTGGTTTTGATGATTGTTAAGTCGTCATCAAATTCATTTTCACTACCAATATATATGTTTATTCCATTGTCTTCTTCTTTAATATTTTTTATTATTTCTTTGTCTTCAAATTTACTTATTATGTCTCTTATTTTATCTGTGTTATTGAATTCTGGTTGCATTAATATGTTTTTTGTTCCATTCATTTTAAAGTTGTTATCGCTAAAGTCTGTAAAGGCATTATAGAATGCATTATATAAAACTTCGTGTTGTTTAACGTATTGGCCTATTATTGGTTTTATTTCGTATTCTAGTAAGCTACTTACTTCACTTATTGGTACTCCAATTATAAGTTTGTTTATTAAATCAACTGTTTGTTTTATTTCTGCTACTGATACTTTTTCTTCTAGTTTTACATTTTTGTGTTCTACGTGTCCTTTATCAGTTATTACTATTGCGATAAGGTTTGTTGAATCTATTGGAACTACTTCTACTTTTGTTACTCTATTTTCTTTTGACATTGATCCAAGTACTATGGCAGTATAGTTTGTCATTTCTGATATTATTTCCATACTTTTGCTTATTGCGTCTGTTAGTACTAGTGATTTTGAGTTAAATACTGTTTGTAGTTCATTTAATTCTTCTTTTTCTAGTTCTTTTGGTTTCATGATGTTATCTACATAGTATCTGTATCCTTTTTCACTTGGTACTCTTCCTGATGAAATATGTGTTTTTTCTAATAGTCCTAAGTCTTCTAGTTCACTCATTTCATTTCTTACTGTAGCACTTGAACAGTTTAATATTTCACAAATTGATTTGGATCCTATTGGTCTAGCTGTTTTAATGTAATCTTCAATAATTAGTTTTAATAATTTTTCTTGTCTTTCACTAATCATTACTTCACCTCTAGTTTAATACTTGGCACTCTTCTTTTTTTAGTGCTAGTATCAGTATACTATTATATGTTAGCAATGTCAATATATGAGTGCTAATTTTTGTTTTTTTATTTATTTACACTTAAAAAAAAAGTTAGTTTAAGCTAACTATCATGTTATTTATATCTTTCAAAGGTATTAATTTTCTATAATGACTCCAGCTAAATTGGTGCCCCATTAGGACACCTTTTTCTATCATTAAGTAAAATTGGTGCATTCTTTTTAAATTAGTTGTATTATATTTTTTATCCACTTCATTTATTAATTTTTCTGAATACTTGTTAATATTTTTAGTTTTTATATTGCTTTGGTACACCTCAATCAATATTATTCTCTATAAGTGTTACAAATTTTTCCTTTTTTTAGAAATTAAAAAAAGATATGATTTTTATTTCATATCTTTGTGTTTTATTATTTTTTCTATTAAAAGTATTCCCACTGTGCTTCCACATGTATCTATTAAAACATCTCTTATTTCACCTGATCTACCGTTTACAAATATTTGATGTATTTCATCACTTATTGAATACATCATACATGTTAATATAGAATAAATTATTATTTGTTTTGTTGTTAAATTATATTGTTTTAACAGTGTGGATACTAGGAATCCTAGTATTAAATATATTGTGAAGTGAGCTGTTTTTCTAACTATGTGGGTATATTTTTCTTTTATTATTTTTAGTTCATTATCTGTTGTATTTTTATGTGTTGTTTTATATATATTTCCTATTGTTTTTTCTATTACCCCATCGCTTAATTTACTTGATTCATCTGCTTTTTGATTTGATAGCATAAATATTAGTATCATCCATAATATTATTAGTATTTTTAGTATTGTTTTTTTCATAATATTTCAACAAAAAAGAAAGATGTTTCTTTCTAGTTTGTTACCTTTTGTTGTTCTTTTAGTCTTTTTTCATATTCTTCTAATATTATGTATATGTTTCCACAACTCATAAAGCACATTACTGCATTTTTGTATTTTAGTAGTTTATCTACTGTTTCTACTGATACTTTTTCTGCGTTTGGTATTGCTTCTATTATTGTATCACTTGATACTCCCGGATAATCTTCTTGTTTTTCTCTATCACAATATATATCCATTAGGAATGTTTTATCTGCTAGTTTTAATACATCTATAAAGTCTGACATAAGTGCTTGTGTTCTTGAGTATGTATTTGGTAGGTGTATTGCGACTATTTTTTTATTTGGATATTTTTGTCTAGCTGCTTCTAGTGTTACTTTGATTTCTGTTGGATGGTGTGCATAATCGTCTATTACTACTATGTCATCATATATTCTTTCTTTGAATCTTCTTTTTGCACCTTTAAATGTTTTCATATGTTTTATTATTTCTTCTTTTTCTATTCCGTAATGATTGCATACTATTATAGCTGATAGTGCATTTAGTATCATATGTTTACCAAATAGTGGTATTTCAAAGTGTCCATATAATTCATTATTAATATAAACATCAAATGTGCTTCCTTCTTTTGTTAGACTTACATTTTTAGCTTGTACGTTGTTATTTTCATTAAATCCATAGTATATTGTTTCTTTATCAAATTTAATGTCTCTTATATTTTTATCATCACCACAGGCAACTATTAGTTTTGATTTATCTCCAAATATTTTGAATGTTTCTTTTATTTCTTCTAATCCACCTGGATAACATTCTGTATGGTCTAGTTCTATGTTTGTTATTAGGGCAATATGTGGATGGTACGCTAAAAAGTGCTTGTTATATTCGTCACTTTCTATTACAAAAATTTTGTCATTTTTATTTGCGTGTCCTGTTCCATCTCCTACGAAGTATGAACATCCCATAACGTTATTTATAATATGGCTTATTAAAAGACTTGTTGTTGTTTTTCCATGTGTTCCACATACTCCTACTGTTTCAAACATTTTTGTTACTTCTCCAACAACTTGGTTATAATCCATTATTTTTAGTCCTAATTCTTTTACTCTTTTTATTTCTGGATGGTCACTAGAGAATGCTTTTGAGTATGTTACGATTGTATCTTTATCTATTTCATGTGGTTCATAGTATATTTTTATATTTCTTTTATTTAGTCCCTCTTCTGTAAATTTATAGTGTTTTGAGTCATCGTATCCTGAGACTTCATTTCCTAAGTCGTGTAGGATATTTGCAAGTGTACTCATTCCTGCTCCTTTTATTCCTATGCAGTAGTATTTCATTTTTATCACCTTCTTATTAATTATATCATGTTTTATTTGTTTTTATTATATTTTTAAAAGAAAAAACTGTTTTTACAGTTTTTAGTTTTCTTCTTCTAATTCATCTTCTGTAACGATAGATAAATCTAATGTATCATCATCAACATCGTCTAGTTCATCTTCTAATGAGTCTAATGAATCAATGTTTTCTTCTTCATTTTCTGTTTCTGTTTCTTCTTCTGTTTCTTCTTCTGATTCAATTTCTTCATCGTCGTCTAGTTGTAGTTCTACTTTATGATTTTCCATTAGGTCCCATTCTCCATTTTCTAGCATATGGAATCTTTTATCTATTGTTAATGATGTGTAGTAGTCCCCTATTTTTTCTCCATACTCTTCTTCTGTTAGTTCTAAAAGATTGCAGATTTTTTTAAATAGTTCAGCTGTATTCATTGTTTTATTTTCTTTTAATATCATATATGTTATATCTGTATAACTCATTGTTTCTAATTCTTCTTTTGACATATTTTTTAGTTTCATAAAATCCTCCTAAATAATGACTATTTAATTTTACCATGTTTTTTTTATGTGTCAATAGTTTTTTGTTACATTATTGATGGAATGTCAATAACTAGTAAATTTAACATTTGTTTTATTATTTTGTTTGTTTGTGTTAATACGTATAACCAGTCGTTTTTATTTGTTTCGTCTTCCATATTCATTATATGATTGTTTTGATAGAAGATGTTTGCTGAAACGCAAAGGTTATATACGTAGTCTGCAATGTAGTGTGGCATTCTTTCTTTGTATGCCATGTTTACAGCCTCACTGAATTCTATTAGTTTTATTCTTAAATCTCTATCTGGTTCATTATATATATTATTACTTAATTCTAGATTTTTATTTTGTGTTTCTAATATTTTGTTTATTCTTAAGTATGTGTATAAGATATATGGGCCTGTTTTTCCTGTTACTTCTGAGAATTTATTTAAATCAAAAATGTAGTCTTTTGTTCTTGTATTTGATAGATCTGCAAATTTTAGTATTGCATTTACTATTTTATTTAGGTCTTCTTCTGACATATTTTTATTTTCTTCTTTTTTTGATATGAATATTTCTTTTGCTTCTTTAAATAGGTTTTCTAGTTTTGGTGTGTTTCCACTTCTTGTTTTATATGGTTTATTATCTTCACCATTTACTGTTCCATATCCTAGGAATTCTAATTTTTCTTGTGGCATAATTCCTGCCTTTTCTACTGTTCTAAATACTTGTGTAAAGTGTAGTTCTTGTCTATTATCTACTACGTATAGGATATGGTCTGGGTTGAATTTTTCTTGACGTTCATATATTGTTGCTAAATCTGTTGATGCATAAAGGTAAGCCCCATTACTTTTCTTGAATAGTAGTGGTGGGATTTCTTTTTTATCATCTTCTTGTTGTACGTTTATTATCTGTGCACCATCACTTGTTTGTAAAAGATTTTTTGAATTAAATACTTTTTCTACATCTGTTAATGATTCTTTGGAGTCACTTTCTCCTAACCATAGGTCAAATTTTACATCTAAATAGTCATAGTTTTTCTTAATGTCTGGAATAGATACTTCTCTTACTTTTTTAAAGTATGGTATATAGAATGGATCATCTTCTTGTATTTTTTTTATTATTGTTTCGCATTCTTCTTTAATTTCTTTATTTTCCTTACATATTGCGTTCATTTCTGGATATATTTTATCTAAGTATTTTATGTCCAATTCTTCAATTTTTATATTGTCACGTATCATACCATATATAACTTCACCTATTTGTAGTCCATAGTCTCCTAGATGTACATCACTTATTGTTTTATGTCCCATATAGTTTAGAATTCTTTTTATTGATTCACCGATGATAGCTGTTCTCATGTGTCCAACGTGTAGAGGTTTAGCTACATTAGGTCCACCGTAGTCTAATACGTATGTTTCAACTGGATCTTGCTTTATTAGATTTTTTTCATTTTCTTTTATTAATTTTATATATTTATTTATTAGTTCATTGCTTATTTTTATGTTTATAAATCCAGGTTTACAGAATGTAACTTCTTTAAAGTATTTGTTAAAGTCTTCGTATTCATTTATTGTTTTAACTAGTTCTTCTCCTAGTTCTACTGGATTTTTTTTATAGATTTTTGCTAGTTTAAATATATCGTTTGATTGAAAGTCACATAGGTCAGGTCTATTTGACTTTGTTACTGTTATTTCTTCTACATCGTATTTTTTATTTATTATTATTTTTAATATATTACTTAGTTCTTGTTTCATATTTACCTCCATATTATTTCATATTCAAATATGTCATTTGTGTCTATTATTATATATTCTATATTTATTTTATTTTGTTCTATTTTTTTTGTTTTTACTTTTATTTTTAGTTTTAGTTCATGGTTGTTATAGTTATTTATTATTGTTTCGTTTTTAAAGTCTATTATTATTTCATAGTCTTTGTTTTTTCTTTTTAGTGTTTCATTTTTTATATCTAGTATGTTTATTATATTATTTTCTTTGTATTTTATTTTATCTTCTTGTAGTATTCCTGTTGTTTTTATGTTTATTTCTGTTTTTCTATTTTGTTTTAGTATTGTTTCTATATTTATTTTTGACATATTTCTCCTTTTCGTTTGTAATTATAGCAGATATATTGGTTATTGTAAATAATTTTTTTATTTGGTTAATGTTTTATGGTTATTTTTTCTAGTTTAGATAATACTAATTTTAGATTGGTGGGAAAATATGAGAAAGTTTAGAATTTGTTTGAAGTGGTTTTTTATATTTTTCTTGATTTTTATTGTTTTATATTTTGGGCTTTATGTTTATGGTCATTTTTCTCGTAGGTTATCTGTTAGGGTTGCAAATAATTATTATTTTTATGATTCTAATAATAATTTATATAATGGCAATAATGATAATTGGGTTTCTCTTGATAGTATTTCTCCTTATTTAATTAATGCGACTATTTCTACTGAGGATAAGCATTTTTTTCATCATTTTGGATTTGATTATTTAAGGATTGGTAAGGCAATATTAACTAATATTAAGAATGGTGAGGCGTCTCAGGGGGCTTCTACTATCACTCAACAGTATGCGAAGAATTTGTTTTTGGATTTTGGTAAGACTTGGTCTCGTAAGTTACAGGAGGCTTGGATTACTATTAAGTTAGAGAGTCAGTATAGTAAGGATGAGATTTTGGAGGGGTATTTGAATACTATTAATTATGGTGGTGTTTTTGGTATTGAGAATGCTTCTTTATATTATTTTAATAAGCATGCTTCTGATCTTAATTTAGCTGAGGCAAGTATTTTAGCTGGTATTCCTAAGTCTCCTAGTAATTATTCTCCTATTTCTAATCGTGATAATGCGAAGAGACGTCAAAGGGCTGTTTTGGATAGTATGGTAAATAATAAGTATATTTCTGAAAGTGAAGCGGATAGTGCTTATGGCGTTAATTTATCTTATATTGGAACTCCAGGTGGTGATAATGTTTCTTCTTTGATGTATTTTCAGGACGCAGTTACTCAAGAGTTAAAAAGTATTAAGAGTATTCCTTCTTCTTTTTTGGATACTAATGGTTTAAAGATTTATACTACTTTGAATATGGATTATCAGAAGATTTTGGATAAGAGTGTTAGTGATGCATTATCTAATAATTCTTCTATTCAGGTTTCTTCTATTATTATGGATTCTAAGAGTGGTGCGATTTTAGGTCTTGTTGGTGGGCGTGATTATAAGGATAGTCAGTATAATCGCGCGATTAGTTCTAAGAGACAGGTTGGTTCTACTATTAAGCCATTTTTATATTATACTGCTTTAGAGAATGGTTTTACTTCTTCTTCTACTTTTAAGAGTGAGCGTACTATTTTTACTTTTTCTGATGACAAGACTTATAGTCCTAAAAATTATGGTGATTTGTATCCTGATAAGTCTATTAGCATGGGCGCTGCAATTTCTTATTCTGATAATATTTATGCGGTTAAGACTCATTTATTTTTAGGTGAGGAGTCTTTAGTTAATCTTCTTCATCGTGTTGGTGTTAATAGTGAATTAGAGCCTATTCCTTCTCTTGCTTTAGGTTCTGAGGAGATTAGTCTTTTTGATATGATGCAGGCGTATGATACTTTGGCTAGTTTAGGTTATAAGAATGAACCTTATTTAATTGAAAAGGTTTTGGATTCTGATGGCAATGTTTTGTATCAACATGAGAATAATAGTGAGCTAGTTCTTAATCAAAGTGATGTTTTTATATTAAATGAGTTGCTTACTAGTACTTATTCTTCTGATTTTATTGATTATAATTATCCTACTTTGATTAGTTTTTCTGGTAAGCTAAGTCACAAGTATTCTATTAAGACTGGTACTACTGATACTGATAGATTGATTTTTGGTTTTAATCCTGATTTACTTGTTGGTGTTTGGACTGGTTATGATGATAATAGTGAGAGTCCTAGTGAGGATAGTTCTATTTCTAAGGATATTTGGTTTAATACTATGGAGGGGTGTATGAGTGGCAAAGAGGATAAGTGGTATGAGATTCCAAATAATGTTGTTGGTGTTTTGGTTGATCCTATTGATGGTGAATTGGCAGGGGACAATACTAGTCATAAGCATATGTTTTATTATATTAAAGGTACTGAACCTACTTTAACGGATTCTAATTTGGATGTTTTGATTCCTACTATGAAGTATGAGGAATAGAAAAAGAACCATATTTCTATGATTCTTCTAATATAGCTTTTATTCTTCTTACTCCTGCAGATGATGCTTCTTCTTTTTTTATTTTAAATGTTCCAAGAACGCTTGTATTTTTTACGTGTGGGCCTCCACATAGTTCTTTTGATACTGTTCCATATTTTTCGTTTCCTATTGAGTATACTGTTACTATGTCAGGATATTTTTCTATGAACATACATTCTGCTCCTGAATTAATTGCATCGTTTTTGCTCATTTCTTCTACTGTTACATCAAGTCCTGCTTTTATCCATTCATTTACTAGTTTTTCTGTATTTTGTTTTTCTTCGTCTGTTAGTTTATGGTCACAGTTGAAGTCAAATCTTAATCTTTCTGATGTAATGTTTGATCCTCTTTGATGTACATCTTTGTTTACTGTAATTTTTAAGGCTGCATTAAGTAGGTGTGTAGCTGTATGATATTTTGTTTCTATTTCGCTATTTCCTGCTAATCCGCCTTTGAATTTTCCTGCTGATGCTGTACGGGATAATTCTTGATGTTCTTTAAATTTTTGTTTGAATCCTTCTATATCTACTTTTATGTTTTTTTCCTTAGCTAGTTCTTCTGTTAGTTCTATTGGAAATCCATATGTATCGTATAGATGGAATGCTGTTAGAGCGTCTATATCTTTATTATCTCTTGTTTGTTTTTCAAATTCTCTTAGTCCTTTTTCTAGGGTTCTATTAAATTTTTCTTTTTCGTTTTTTAGTACTTCTAGAACTGTTTCTTTGTTTTGTTCTAGTTCGCTATAGTATTTTTTATATTTTTCTATTATTTTTAATGCGATTTCTTGTTCCCAATTTGAATTAATTTCTATTTCTATTTTTTTTGCGTGTCTGATTGCTCTTCTAATTAGTCTTCTTAATATATATCCTTGGTCTGTATTTGATGGTTTTATTCCTGATGGATCTGCTGCAATAAATACTGCTGTTCTTATATGGTCAGCAATTATTCTTATGCTTTTTTCATTTCCTTTGTATTCTTTATTTGAAATTTTACAGATTAGTTCTATTACGTCTTTCCAGATACTAGATAAATAGTTATCGTTTACTCCTTCTAGTACTGCTACTACTCTTTCTAATCCCATTCCTGTATCTACGTTTTTATTTGGTAAATCTTCTACTTTTCCGTCTTGTTTTCTATTAAATTGCATGAATACGTTATTCCAAATTTCTACCCATCTTTCATCTTCTGTATCGAATACTTCAGGTATTTCTTCGTCGCTTCTAAAGTAGAATATTTCTGTATCTGTTCCACATGGTCCTGTCTCTCCTGCTGCCCAGAAGTTATCTTCTGTTGTTTTTGCGATGTGTGTTTCTTTTATTCCTAGGTTTTTCCATAAATTGTATGCTTCTTCGTCAAATGGTACTAGTTCGCTTCCTGCATATACTGTTACTGCAAGTCTTTCTGTAGGAATGTTTAAAACTTGTGTTAAAAAGTTAAAGCTATATGTTATACTTTCTTTTTTAAAGTAATCTCCTAGTGACCAGTTTCCAAGCATTTCAAAGAATGTATGGTGTGTTGTATCTCCTACTTCGTCTAAGTCATTTGTTCTGATACATTTTTGATAGTCTACTAGTCTTTTTCCATATGGATGTGTTTGCCCCATTAGGTATGGAATTAATGGTTGCATTCCTGCTGTATTAAATAGTACTGATGGGTCGTTTTCTGGTACTACTGGAGCACTTGGAATTTGTTTATGCCCATTTTCTGTAAAATATTTTATAAATTCGTCTTTTAAGTTCATGTAATCACCTCTGTTTATATTATCACTTTTTCTTATAAAGTCAAGTTATCGACCATGTTTGATGGCCGATATTTTTATTTTTTTATTATATTAATCATTTTTTCTATTACTTCATCGATTGTCATATTTGTAGAATCTATATATATTTGTTCATCTGTTCTTTTTAACGCTCCTACAGGTTTATGCATATCATTGTAATCTCTATCACTTATGCTTTTTCTTATTTCTTCTTCTGACATTTCGATATTCATTTCTTTATTTTGTTTAATTCTTCTATTTACTCTTTCTTCGAGTGTTGCATCTAAATAGAATTTGTATTCTGCATTTGGGAATACTACTGTTGTTATATCTCTTCCTTCTAGAATTACATCATGTGTACTTGCCATTTTTCTTTGTAATTCCACCATATTTTTTCTTACTTCAACTATGCTTGATATTGGTGAAACTATTTGTGTTACTTCTTTTTCTCTTATTTTTTTTGATACATCTTTTCCATCTAAATATACTTTTTTATCTTTAAATTCTACGTTTAGGTTTTTTGATAGTTCTATTATTTTTTGTTCATCTTTTATATCTATATTATTTTCTAATGTTTTAAGTGCTAGAGAACGATATGTTGCTCCTGTATCTATATTTACTAGGTTTAGTTTTTCTGCTAAAATACTCGCGATTGTTCCTTTACCACTTCCGCATGGGCCATCTATTGCTACTACCATTTCATTTCCTCCATTATTTTTTCTATTTGTTTTTTTAAGTTTTCTTTGGTTTTGTTATTTTTTATTATATAATCATATTTATTATAGTTATCTAGTGCTGTTTCTGTTATATGATGTTTTTGTATTTCTGTAAGGTTATTTTCTTTTCCTTCTATTTTTATTACTGTTGTGTTGTTGTTTTTTATGTTTTCTATTTCTGTAACAAATCTTGCATCTGAAATTATTATTACATCGAAGAAGTATTCATATACTTTTATGTCTTCTTTTATTCTATTTATAAGCATGTTTTCGTCTATTTGATTTTTTATTAGTTCTACTCCTAGTTGTTGTAATAGTTCTCTTGGTTTTGTTTCTTCTGAACCATCCCAGTTTGTTATTTCTTTTATATAGTCTTTTATGTATTTTGCATATGCGAGTATTACTGTTTTTTGGTTTTTATTTTCACAGTATTCTTTTATTATGTTAGCTGTTTCATTTTTTCCACTTTGTGCGTGTCCTGTTAGTATTATTAGTTTGGGATTTTTTTTTATAAATTCCATTTTATTCCTCGTTTTCGTTGTTTATTTTTATTATGTCGTATTTATCATCAAAGTATGTGAATATTGCTTTTAGGACTGCGATTATTGGTGTTGATACAAACATTCCTATTATTCCCCAGAAGTGTCCAAATACAAGTAATCCTATCATTATTGTTACTGGGTGTAGTTTTGTTGTTTTACTCATTACTAATGGTTGTATAAAGTTTCCTTCTAGGAATTGAATTATTACTATTGTAAGAAGTGTTAGTATTCCAACTGTAGGGCTTTGTGAAAATCCTACTATTACTGCTGGGATTCCTCCAATGTATGGTCCTGCATATGGAATCATGTTTGTTAATGCACAGAATAATGCGAATAGGAATGGAGCTTTTAGTCCTACTATTCCAAATCCTAGTGAACTTACTATGAATATTAATAATGCATCTAATGCTGCTCCTATTACAAATTTTCTTAATGAATTGTTTATTTCAAATATTATTTCGTTTGTATTTTTTTGAATTCTTTTTGGAAGTAGTGTTGCTATTGTTTCATTTACATTATCAAAACTTAATAATAGATAGAAACCTATTACTAGTCCTACTAGTATAGAACCCATTCCTGAGAATATACTTTTAACTATTGATACTAGTAGTGTTGGTATATCTGATGTTATGTTTGTTCCAACATCTATAATTTTATCAAGTATTTCTTTTTTTAGTGATTCTATATCTAATCCATCTATTACACTTAGTCTTCCCATTGTTTCATCTAGTACATCTTTTGCTTGATCTATTATGTTTGGTATTACTTTTATGAATTCATTTATTTGTTCTGATAATAGTGGTATTAACCCCCCTATTATTAGTGATATGAATCCTAATATTATTAGGTATGTTATTGTTGTTCCTATGCTTCTTCTTATTCCTTTTTTTTGTAACCATTTTACTAGTGGGTCAAATAGCCATGCCACTATAAATCCTATAAATAGTGGTGCGATTACTTTTAATATTGTGATTATTAGTTCAAGTATTTTTAGTTCTTTTGTAAGTCTGATTACTGCATATACTCCTAATATTATTAGTAGTATATATAATATTTTTACTGTATTTTTTGATAATCCTATTAAGTCATTTAGTTTTTTCTTATCAATTTCTTTTGTGTCTTTTTTTCCAAACATTTCTTATCACCTATATTGATTATAACATTTTATATATTTATTTACAATTTATAAAAGGAAACTTTTTTAGTTTCCTTTATTTAGTATATAGCTTTCGTATCCTCCATTTATATTTATTAGATTATATCCTACTTTGTTTAATATATTACATACACTAAAGCTTGTTTTTCCTTGCATGCAGTAAACATAGTATGTTTCTTCTTTTTTTAGATATTTTGATGGTTGCAATAAAAGTTCTTCATATGGTATATTTATTGAATTTGGTATATGGTTATCATTGTATTTTTCTTTATTTCTTATATCAATTATATTTATGTCTTCTTTTATTTTTAGAAAGTCTAGCATATTAATTGTTTTTATCATAAAAAAATCACCCACTTTATTATATGTATTATTTTACATATTTTTAAGTGAATGAGTTTAATTATTCATCATCGCCAAAGAAGTCATCAAAGAATTGATCATCTGTAATTTTATTTTTGTTTTCTTTTTTAGGTGCTGCCTTTAAATCGAAGTCGTCTTTTATATCTTCTAGAACATCTATGTTTTCTATTTCTGGCTCTATTATTTTTGGTTCTTTTGTTGTTTTTACTTCTTTTGTTTCTTGTTTTAGTTTTTCTTGTTTTTCTCTTTCTTCTTCTGCTTCTAGTTCTGCAATTTTTGCGTCTATTCTTTTTACTAAGTCATCGACGTTAAATGTATTTTCTGGTTTTGGTCTTGGATTAAACATTGGTGGAAATGGTTGGTTTCCTCTTTGATTTGGCATAAATGGCATATCCATATTTCCATTCATCATTTCATTTATTTTTTCTTCTTTTTTCTTTTGTACATATCCTTTTATATCAAATAGTTCAATTTTATGTTTTTCTCTTGTAGGATATTTTGCTTTAGGATATTTTACTCCCCACATGTTTTCTTTTTCCATTTGCCAGTTTGGTGTAAGTTTTGTTTTAAAAGGCATCATTCTAAGTCTTAGTACTATCATTGTCCATTTTGGTAGTCTTTGCAAATCACTTACTGTTACTAGTGGCATTGATGATGTTTTTTCTTTTTCTTTTGATTTTACTTCTCCACACATTTTACTTATTTCTTCAAGTGCTGCTAATTCACTACTTATCAAGTATATAATATTTCCACAGTTTCCTTTTATTGTATCTCCGTTTTCTTTTCCGTATACTTGTGATAATTGTGCATAGTTTTGTATTATAAAGTTAAATCTTATATTTCTACTACGTGCGGCTGTTACCATTGTTGTTACGTCTTTTAGTGGTGGCATGTTTGCGAACTCATCTAGTATAAAGTTTGTTCTATATGGTAGTTTTCCACCTGCTTCTTGGGCAACGTCTATTAATGTTTCGTAGCATTGTTTTATAAATATTGTTACTAATGAGTGATATGTTTTCTTTTCGTCTTGTATTACTAGGAATACTGCTGTTTTCTTTCTTCCTATTTCTTTCATGTCGAAGTCACTTTTTGAAAGCATCTCACTTAGATTTTCACGGGAAGTAAATAGTTTTATTTTTTGTTTAAATACTGATAGAATACTTCCTTTTGTATCTGATGGAGCCATTAATGTACTTGATGCATTTACGTATGCTGGGGATGCTGGATCTTTTGTGTTAAAGTATTCTTTTACGTATGTACTTCCTGCAAATTTTTCTTCTCCTACAGTTGTCATTAGGTTTATTGAGTTTAGATTTATTTCTTCTTCTTTTGCATCTTCGAATAATGCGAGTGCTAAACCACAGAAGTAATCGGCACTTGTTTTTTCCCAGAATGGGTCTGCATTTTGAGATTTTTCGTCATAAAGTATATTCATAGCTAAGTCGTCTAGTAATTCGTTTGCTTTATCTTGATTTCCTTCTTTATATAGTGAGTATGGAAGTCCTAGTGGATTCCATGAATTACCTTTTTGTGGTTCTCTGAAGTTTAATAATACTATGTTATATCCTTTTTCTTTTAGTTCTTCTGCGTTTCTTTCATATATTTCACCTTTTGGGTCTGTTATAATCATTGATTCGCCTTTTTTTGCTAATGCCTTTACCATTGGTTGTACCATCATTTCTGTTTTTCCTGATCCAGTTGAACCGATAATTAGATTGTGGTATTCTCCGTCATCTACCCAGATTTCTTTTCCATTATTTATCAAAGGAATTCCTGCGTATTGTGTTGTTTTATCTGTTGGTCTAATCATTTTTAGTTCTTTTTTCATTTCTTTTTGTGTTAACCATCTTGAGTAGTTTTTTTCTTTTTTTGGTCCTGTTGAAACTCCTATTCCTTTTTCCATTTCATAGAAGTGTGATGATACGCTTGTTATTATTACTACCATTATTATTATATATAGTACAAGTGTTGCGATTAAATATTTTGCTTCAAATGCTGGTAGTGGATTTAGTCCATGCAATGTTCCTGTTGTTGCGAATGTTGATAGGTTTAGTATTATTAAGCATACTAAATATAATAAAACAAGACTGAATCCTACAAATATTGCGATGTCTTTTGGTTCTGCTCTAAATTTTAGTTTCATTTTCTCCTCCATTAATTTTAAAGATTTATATACTATTTATATTATACACTTTGTAATATTTATATTCAAGATTATTTTTTAATGTTTTTTTTAACTAATATAAAAACACAGATAAATCTGTGTCTATAATGTAATACTTTTAATTTGATTGATTGTTAATCCCGTAGTTTTAGAAATAATACTAGAATCAACCTTTTCTTTTAATAAGTTTTTAGCTATTTCAAATTGTTTTTTTAATTCGCCTTTGGCAAACCCTCGTTTCTCACCACGTTTTTCTCCATATTCTTCACCAATTCTTCTCCCTTGTTGAATCAATGAATTCTTAATAAATAATTCATCCTCTTCTTCAGATATTAGACTTCTATATTTAGGATTACTATTTACTTTTTTTAATTCTTCCATATATTTCACTATCCTTTCATCTTTTGTAATTTCAATTAATTCTTCTAAATCATCATATTTAAGATCTAACATAATAAAATATTTATATTTTTTTATCATGTTAATATTAACTTCTTGCTTATTTCTATTATACCAATAATCCATGATATAGTCCATATTAATTTCATAAATTTTAAAGTTTTTAACATATTGATTATTATTCTCATCACTTATTGTATAAACTCTTAATGGTTCATTATACTTTAATCCATAAGAATAATTGATTTGAATAATATCCTTATCCTCACTATATATACCACGTACTTTAGTATCATTAGAATAAGTATCACAATTATAACTAGTATTTCTAGGTTTAACATAATCTAAATTTTTTCCATTAACCTCAATATTTATAGAATAAAAATCATTATCAATTAAGGTATCTAATATCTTCCTCTTAACATAAATATTATTAGAATTTCTTTCAACATTAGAATAATTAAAATCTTTAATAGAAATACCAGTAGCCTCCTTAATTTGAAGAAGTAATAAATCTTTATTAGATGGATTTAAAAAAATACATTTAAAACATCTGTCAAATCTTGAAGTATATACTTTAATAATTTCACCTCCATCCAAAGGTATAAAACAAACTTGTCCAATACCCTCTATAAATATAATACGAGATAAATTTAAAAATACCTCCTATTTTAGGCAAAAAAAGAACACTTTTTTGTGTTCTAAAGATTTGGGTTCTATAATATTTAGTGGGTGTAAATAAATCACTCACTATTTTTGTGCATAAAAAAAGTGACATGATAACCAAATCTTTGATAAAATGTATTTAACCCAAAAAAAACATTAGAAAGAAGG
>Ga0129307_1000363_pt1 | contig 72728 bp, 82 predicted proteins | sample P1105metagenome_FD_94437 | JGI IMG/M metagenome (GOLD analysis project Ga0129307, IMG submission 94437) | Capybara group fecal microbial communities from Wisconsin, USA - P1105 metagenome | ecosystem: Host-associated > Mammals > Digestive system > Large intestine > Fecal | place: USA: Wisconsin...
ATTACTTTCGCGTATTTTTTTAGTCTTTTCTTGACCTTTCTTCTCTCCGCCGTTTCCAGCTTCAAAAAGGAATCTCAAGGGTCGTTACTTTTCTTCGCATTGTTCAATTTTCAAGATGCTGATACTGACGATCATTGAACATATCATCGTTCGACAGTATATTTATTATACTTCTTTTTTATTATAAAGTCAAGCAGAAGATTTTCAACATTGTGATGCATAAACTGTTCGAAACTTATCAAAGAGGCAAAAAAAAGCAGCTGCATAAGCAGCTGCACTTTTTCTAATATACATCATGTACCGGCAGGAGGAGTAAGTACAAACTGACTCATATCAACTGTCTGTACATCAGCCGATCTGATTGGATCAACATTTACTCCGCTATCTGCAAGCATATCCAAGGATACAGGGTATGCGCCCTTATAAGTACTTGTATCCATATCTGTATAGAAAACCGACTGTACATTGTAATTATGGATATATATTTTATAAAGGCCCTCACCCTTGATTATGCCGTTCAAAGCAACCGTAAACTTGTCGTCAGCCCGCTGCATAAACGTTTTTTTCTGAGCATCCGAAACACCGGGAATAACAGTTCCGCCTGACGCATTGACCATAGTACCCGAATTTCCGTCCCAGTAATAATAGAAATCACCGTCGCCCATATAGATATTACGATTTGCTGCTTCCTTTTCGGCTGCAACAGATGATGTATTATAGATATTCACATAAGTGCGTTCTCTTATGCTCATTCTTGTCGCTTCTGTCTGAGCTGCATTAAAGACGACCTTTGCCTTGGCATTGGCAGACCTTTCATGAGCTCTCCTCATAAAATAGCCCCAAGAAGGAACAATTATCGCGATAAGTATGCCCATGATAGCGATAACGATAATGAGTTCCATAAGGGTGAAGCCCTTTTTGGTTCTATTCGCCTTCATTAGAAATGCACCTCCCATTACAAATTTCCGTTTATATTATATCAGAAATATTACTCCTTGTCAATAATAAAACGGACTCTCGGCTACAAAATTTCCGCACATTTATTGTGCATTAAGCCGACATACATCCCCTAATGGCTTTCTAAAAAAATGCTCCTCCCAATCGGAAGGAGCATTTAGTCTTAGCTCAATTTTTAATTGTTAAGCCTTACAATTATGACTCACGAGCCTTAGCCTCTGCAGCTGCAAGAGCATCATCAACAGCGTTAGAATATGTCTGGTAGTTATCAACTGTTACGATACCGCCAGGAGCTGTACCTGTGTACTTGCTGTCGATAGCGATAGCAGCAGCGATGCAAACGCCACCATCACAAACTGAATTAAACTCACGGGTCTGGATCTTCTCCATGTAGTTATGGATCTTAATGTAAGCAGCATCACCGTCATATGTGATACCATCAACTGTTACACTTGTATCACCAGCATCGTGCTTAATACCTGTTACGTCACTTGAATTCTGTGACTCTTCGTCGATTTCAACGAGGCAGGTATTGATAGCCTTCTGGAGTGAGTTAGCTGCTGAGTTAGCGGAAGAAACCTTTGACTTCTTTACGTAACCGAGCATTGAAGGAATGAGGATTGCTGCGAGAACACCGATGATAGCGATAACAACGATGAGCTCAATAAGTGTAAAGCCTTTCTTTGTAGTTTTCATAAGAAAACCCTCCTTTAAAAATATAGATTTGTGAAAGTTTTTAACTTTCACTCGATTAATTTAGGTCCGGGGATCATTTCTCCCTTTCCCTTCCCTGTGATTATAGTATACCACCTTATTCACATAATGTCAACAGTTTTTGAAAAAAAAATCCATATATAGAGGCAGTTTTTACATTAGAACGGTAAATAGGCTCATTTTTTTGGCGTTTCCGTCGAATTGCACAATTTTTTATGAATACTTTAAATAATTTGACTTGTTTTTGTTATATTCACAGTTGAATATACTTTATGTATAGTGTTATTTCAGGTTTTATATGGCTTTTTCGGAGTCGTTTTTTTATTTTTTTCAGAAAAAAATCAGAAATTTTTCAGTACAGAATCGAAAAAAATAAGTGTAAAAAACCGTCGGACAAATGTCCGACGGTCTCTGAAAGCATTTTTTACTGCATACCGCCCTTGGGTACGCCGCCCATCTGTGAAAGGAAACGATAGAACTCAGTCTTGTCAAGGCACTTTTCAAGCGCATCGACTTCGTTGATAACGCCCTTTGTAACCAGTCTTGCAAGCTCCATATCGAGGGACATCATGCCCTGCTGCTTACCGGTCTGGATAGCGGACTGTACGAGGTGGATCTTATTATCACGGATCATAGCGGAGATAGCGTCTGTACAGTTAAGGATTTCCATACAAGCGATACGTCCCGAGCCGTCCTTCTTAGGAATAAGTGTCTGTGAGATAACAGCTACCAGGTTGTTTGCGAGCTGTGTTCTGATCTGCTGCTGCTGATGCTCGGGGTAAACGTCGATGATACGGTTGATAGTATCAGCCGCAGATGTTGTATGAAGTGTTGACATAACGAGATGTCCTGTTTCAGCTGCGGTTACGGCAGCCTGGATAGTCTCGAAGTCACGCATTTCTCCTACGAGGATTACATCTGGGTCCTCACGGAGAGCAGCTCTCAGAGCGAGGGCGAAGTTTCCTACGTCATCGCCGATCTCTCTCTGGTTTACCATACATCTCTTATGCTCGTGAACGTACTCGATAGGATCCTCTACGGTAATAACGTGAGCGCTTCTGTTAAGGTTAACGAAGTCGATCATAGCCGCAAGGGTCGTTGACTTACCTGAACCGGTAGGACCTGTTACGAGAACGAGTCCACGGGGACGCATTGCGAAATCAGCAAGCACAGGCGGAAGTCCGAGATCCTCAAGAGTAGGTATATCGTTTCTCAGAAGACGGATAGCGATAGCTGGCTTACCCTTCTGGAAATATACGTTTACACGGTGACGGTAGCCGCTTCTTGTTGTGAACGAGAAGTCGGTATCATGATGATTGTTAACGCTTGTCTGCTGAGCGTCGTTGGTCATCTGATGAACAATATCGAGTATTTCTTCCTCATCCATTTCGGGGTACTGTGAACGCATTGTTCTCAGAGTACCGTTGAGACGAACGACAGGTGCGATCCTGTCTGTGAAATGAAGGTCAGAACAGCCGAGGAGTCTTACCTCGTCCAGTATTCTATGAATATCAATTGCCATATTAGTTATCCTCCCTATATTAGTACAAAGACATTAAACAGAATATGTAGCTCTTACAAGCTCATCGATCGAGGTCTCTCCTGCCTGTACAAGTTCGGAAGCGTTTTCACGGAGAAGCTTTGTTCCCTGTTCCTTCGCAACTCTCTCGATCTCTTCCTTACCGCCGCCGCCGGCGATGATGGAGGATACCTTAGCTGTACAGTGGATTATCTCGTGGATAGCGGTTCTGCCTCTGTAGCCTGTATTGTTGCATACGGGGCATCCGCCGGGCTCAAAGATCTGTATGGGATGACTGATACCCATGAGCTCATCTTCTTCGGGAGTTGACATTCTTGGCTTTTTGCATTCGGGGCAAAGAACCTTTACGAGTCGCTGTGCGATAACGCCTATGAGTGAAGTTGCAACCATGTAAGGAGCAACGCCCATATCAACAAGACGAACAACTGTGGAAGCAGCGTCGTTTGTATGCAGTGTGGAGAGAACCAGGTGACCTGTGATAGCGGCACGGATACCGATGTCTGCTGTCTCGGTATCACGCATCTCACCGATCATTACGATGTCAGGGTCCTGACGGAGGATAGAACGAAGGGCTGCGGCGAATGTCATGCCGGCCTTCATATTAACCTGACACTGGTTGATACCGTCGATATTCTTTTCGACAGGGTCCTCAACGGTTACGACGTTTACGTTGGGCTTAGCGATCTCGCCGAGAGCAGCGTAAAGTGTGGTAGTTTTACCTGAACCGGTAGGTCCTGTAACGAGGATAACGCCGTGAGGAACTCTCAGCATCGACTCGAACAGGCTGTAGTTATAATCCGACATACCGAGCTCGGTGATCTTACGAAGTGCGATCTGGCCGGTAGACAGGATTCTGATAACGATCTTTTCGCCGTGTACCATAGGAAGTGAGGATACACGGACATCAAGAGTAGCTCCGTCAACGACCTGTGTGAAACGGCCGTCCTGAGGGATTCTCTTTTCAGCGATGTTCATACCGCTTATCAGCTTGAAACGTGTTGTAAGTGCGCTGTGTACGGCACTTGATATATTCATAAGCTCTACAAGGTCGCCGTTTACACGGATACGTATTCTTGTATACTTATCGAAAGGTTCGATATGAATATCGGTTGCGTCGGCTCTGTATGAGTTTTCAACGATGGTTGTCGCAAGCTTAACTATAGGTGCGCTCTCAACTCTGTCCTTTGACTCCAGGTCAGCCTCAGACATTTCACCGAGGTCGCCGCCCATTGCACTAACGCCTTCGAGAACGCTGTCAACGTTCTGCATTGAGTAGCACTTACCTATTGCCTTGTTGATAGCAGATGTTGTCGCAAGAACAGGAACGGTATCCATACCTGTTGATACCTTTATGTCCTCAAGGACGATAAAGTTTACAGGATCGTTCGTTGCAACAGTGAGACGCTTGCCCTGTACATTGATAGCAATAACGGTATGCTTTCTTGCCAGTGCCTCGGGGACCATCTGAACAGCCTCGGTGTTGATGTCGATATTGTCGAGATCAACATACTGAACTCTCAGATTTCCGGCCAGCGCCTTAGCGAAGTTCACTTCAGACATGTAGCCCAGCTCAACAACAACGTCGCCGAATTTCTTCGAACCGTTTGATGCCTTCTGCGCTTCAAGAACCTGCTGAAGCTGTTCGCTTGTGATCAGCCCTTGATTGACTAAGTAGTCACCAATTCTCTCGTTTCTCATAAAAAACCTCCGCTTATTTTCTGAATACTGGCCGTATCCGTCATACAGCCGAGTATTCTAAAATTTTACTTGAATTTTCCATAATATATGATATAATAATATTATGTACATTAATAAAGGAGGGTAAAATCATGTTTGGCTTTGAAGATATGCTTCACAGTGAATTTACCGATCTGCCATTCAAGATCATGTTTTACACCATTGTATTCCTCTTCGGCATCTGCATAGGAAGCTTCCTGAATGTGGTCATACTGAGACTACCGAAGGGCGAATCGCTCATCAAGCGTTCTTCACACTGTATGACCTGCGGTGCAAAGATCAGACCCATTGATCTGATCCCCGTATTCAGCTGGCTCATGCTTAGAGGAAAGTGTCACAGCTGCGGCGAGAAAATATCACCGCGCTATCCTGTAGTTGAAGCTTTGAATGGACTTCTCTACATACTCACATTCTATGTACTGGATATAAATGTTAAATCCATAATAACCTGCGTTCTGATGTCGCTTCTCATCGTTGTAGCCTTCATGGACTGGGATACGATGGAGATAAGCATGATCATCGTGGGACTGATATTCCTGCTGGCGATCCCGCTTCACCTTTTCTATCATCCTGAGGAGGGACCTGAGGTCACGCTCAAGAGCCGTATAATCGGTGCGTTCATAATCAGCGTTCCCTTTTTCATAATCGGTGAGATCAGCCGTCCTATCATAAAGAAGAAGTTCGGCGAGGATTTCAGGGCGATAGAGCTTGGTGATACGCTTCTCATGGTCGCTGCGGGCACTGTGCTCGGAACACAGGCTGTTATCGTTTCAACATTGGTCGGAATCGTCGCTGCCGCCGTCGGCGGACTTATAATCAAGAAACTGACGAAGGATTCCAAATTTGCTTTCGGCCCCTTCCTTGCGATAGGAATCGCAGTCGGAGCACTGTGGGGAGATAAAATTGCTCAGTGGTATACGAGCCTGCTCGTTATCGAGTAGGAAATGAAAAAAATAATTACAGGCAGCAGCATTTGACTGCTGCCTGTTTTTATTTATTCAATTAGTCAAGCTCATCAGTATAGCAGCAAACAAAATAGATGTCGTTATTGAAATCTACGTTCTTATTTGCACCATACTTTGTGGGATCTGATGGATCACCAGCATCATCATAAGCGACACCAGCATTACCTATAACAGGTGTTGCTGCATAAGCTCCGCCTGAATCAAGCTGTATCTTGATGTCATCAGTGTTTGTCATATCGGGACAATAAGGTCTTCTTACTCCCTTATACGAACCTGAATTGCTGTTCTTTGCTCTGAATGCAATATTTGTAAGCGGCAGATTTGCTATCTGTAAAGCCACAGGGTTTCTGAAAGCTCTGTAGGTATGTCCTCCGCTTGTAACATCTATCGCACCGCCGTTTCCCTTGTCGATAACTATCGAAACAGCAAGGGTGGAAGCACTTATATTGACAAGACTGTTTGTAAAGTCGTTCTCAAGAGCTCTGTAGACCTCACCCTGCTGACCGCCCAGTGAAGCGGGAGGAGTATCAACCACTACAAGCTCGGTGGAACCGAGAGCATAGCTGAAATTGTAGGGTGAAACTCTGTTATCAAAGAAAGTAGGATTGAGCTCAGAGACCTCATCACTTCCGTCAATAAGAGTAGCTCCGGTTATGGGGCTTGCAGAATCGAACTCATACATACGATGTGTTATCTGTCCTGCCTGGAACTCGCCGTCGTCCTTATTGACAAGTCTGTAAATATGGATCTTGCCATGAAGAGGAAGCGTCGATGAACCAGTCTTGGATACTACCGTATTCAGGAAATGATCCTTTCTGAACTGCTCTGCAAGAGCGTCCTTCTGTACGTCTGTAACAACACCCGTAGGATTTATCTTATCGGATGTTAACACATAGATGTCTTCTGCATATTCAAGCTTACCCTGAAGGTATATCTGAATATTGTTTGCATAGGAATAAGTTTTCTCGGCAAGAGATGTATTCGAGAACATTCTCGATACAGGTCCCGTGAGAGCCATAACGCCTACAAGAAGCAGTGAGAATACTGCCATAACGACGATAAGCTCTACAAGGGTAAAGCCCTTTTTCATGATCTTTTTCATATCGTCAGCCCCCTTCTTACGGTACAGCGGGAGCCGCCGTCGTTGTGGGCTGAACCTCGAAGAAGTCAAGATTCAGACCGTTATTCGGGCCGTTCTGTATGAATTCCTGCTCTTTGTCACTCTTGCCTTCGAGCATGATCTCTTCCGTTTTATACTTATCCGCTTTCATTTCTACGTTAGGCTTATTGTAATTCTTCTGAACCACATTGAAGCCAGCGGCAGGGTTAGCGGGATCAACCGGCTCTGTAACATAGTATGTGCCCTGCTCTTCCATAGATATTTTTATATCGATAACATCTGTTGCGAGAGGAATGGTATTGCCCATAGCGTCAAGTCCCTTGCTCTTGACATGGTTTGCCGCGTAGGGTGATTCCTCAACGACCTTCTGCTTGAGAACGTTTGCAGCTCTCGTTGTACGGTCGATATGTCTGCCGACGAGTATCAGCAGACTTCCCATTACTGCAAAGATAGCAATGGAAATGATGATCTCGAAGAGGGTCATGCCCTTTAATGATCTTTTACGTTTTTTCATAAGAACATCCCCTCCTTATCATGCACCTGCAAGGTAGCCGATGTCGAAATAGCCAAGCGATGTCGGTACCAAGCCGCCGCCGCCTCCGGATACTGAGCCGCCTGTGCCGGACTTTGTATAGATAACTGCAAAGTTACTAAGGTCACCCTCGTTGGGATCCTTTTCTACATGATCAATAAGAGCATTTCCGAGAACATTCGGATGTGTACTTACTGGTGTACTTGAATACTCACTTATATACTTTATCTCCCAACCACCATATTTACTTGCATATACCTTAAGTGTAGGAGCTTTTACAGAACCGCATATCATAGATTCCATACCCATAGTAAGTGTAGGAAATACACGGGTTCCTGCAACAGTCTTAGCTGCTTCTGCATAATACAGTATTCCAAAATCCTTTGTATAGGATACAGTACAGCCGTTTGAAACACTGCTTGTTATTATCTTTGCCTGATTGCCGAGCTTTACGTTTCCTCTTATAAGGAAATTAACCGTACCGTGCTTTCCGGTGGGATCTTCCTGTACTTTTATGGTTTTACCACTGGCTATTGAACAATTGTCAAGAACTATCCATATTTCACTTGCTGTATCAATAGTGATGTCATCATTGATAGTCGTATTTTTAATTGTGCATGAGCTTGTGATAGTCGTGCTTCCGTCCCATGCAGCAGGATCGTCGCCAGGAACAGCATTTATATATACACTTGAACTAAATTCTCCGGTAGCAGGATCCATATTAAGAGCTGTACGTGCTTCCTGGAGAGTTGTGATGATCTTGGTCTTTGGATCAGCAGGCTGGAAACCTAACCCTGTATGCTCTCCGTAAATCTTTTCACGTGTCATCGACTGAGGATATGCCTGCTCGCCTGTCTTATTCACAAATGCATCATAGGAAAGATCCTGACCTGAAACTACCGGATTCAAAGCTTCTGAATCAGGCACTATTTCACCTGCTGCATTTGTATAATAACTGTCAATTGCCACATCCTTGTCAACCTTTGTATTGAACTCATCATAATAAGTTACTTCATCATCGGTAAGGATAGCATTTCCGTCACCGTCGAGAACAACTACGACATCATCGCCGATCTTTATACTCTCATAAATCGAAAACTGCTTTGTTGTTATATCAGTTATATCTTCGGTTCCGTCAGCCTTTATGCGGTAGTAGGGCTTTGAAGGATAAACATCTCCGCCGCCTTCGCCGTCAAGTATTTTGTATATTGTATTGCCCTCAGAATCCGTATCTTCAACTACATTCGGAACTTCATTGTTCTCAAATTTGATATTCACAACCTCTGTATATCCGGGAAGAAGCTCATTGATATGATGGGTATAAGTCGGCTTGACACCGCCGCCTGTACCAGAACCTGTATAGGTATCACCGTCAACACTAAGAGGCGACTTTCCATTGGTATTATTCTGATGAACATTGCCGCGTACTACAAGATCACCCTTGATCTTTACATTACCACCTGCATAGAATTCGCCCATTACTCTTACATCGCCGTCAATAGTTATATTATCACCGAATGTAAGATTACCGTTACAATAAATATTACCGCCGTAGGATCTTGAATCGACTTCATTCTTATTTATGACAGAGCCAACCCACTCATAAAGAGAATGATTACCGCCCTGCGACGCACCAATAACATTATTGCCACGCAATATACCTTTGACATCCCTGGATGCATCTGTATTTCCATCGCGGTCTTTATAGATAGCATTATAAGCCATATTAGGATCACTGTTGTATGCATCCATAAGATAAATATCAGCATGGCCTTCTATTGCAGCATCAGGAAGATACATTGTTCCCGCATATACATTAAAAGGAGCTGTTTTATTACCGCTTGCAGGCTTGCCAAAATACATTTTTGAGCTCACTCCTTTTGGAGCGGTAATAAGTTCATTTACATAGAAATACGGAACATCCTTAACATCCATCACATCCGAATCAGCAATAGAATAATCTATAGTGAATGATGTATCATTTTCATTCATGTAGTAACCTGTTATTACTGTTTCAGAATAAGGAGTATTTATAGGAGAAACATCTCCTGCTGCCTTAACGGGTTTCTGAATACGTATATCAAATGTACTTGTTGCATGAATAAGATTTGCATTGAAAAAATTCAATGAAGTGTAAATCTTGGAATCATTATGATAATGCTGAGTTTCAAGAACGGAATTTGTAAGACCTACTCCAAGACCACCGTAAACGTCAGTACCGTTACGGAAGTTGTTTCCGCCTGCCTCCTGAAGTCCCTTGACCTCGCCGTTACCGGCATTTGATGACGCTGTTACAGCCGATTTTCTGATGTAAGCAGAAACGGTCTCTTCTTCCTTACCTACGCGGCAGGTAACTGTTACTCTTACACCCTCGACCTTGCCCCATTCGTTCGTTCCGTCTCCGTCTGTATCATAGAATGCATAGGAAGTGGAATTCTCAAGAGGAGCGATCTCGATCCTGTCGGGTACCCATGTGTTTGAAGCATTGTAGTAACCGATCTGACCGAGTGAAAGATCGCCAATCTCTACCTTCGGGTGGATCGCGTCAGCTGTGGGATTGTTTCCGAGATTCTGCACGATAGCAGCTATCTCTTCGTTTCTCGCCATGGACTGTGCGAAGCTGTCGATCGCAGCTCTCGCGGTATAGCTTGCCTGTGCCGACGCATACGATTTATGAGCTCTGTTGCCTGTTGCTGAGGCAAGAGCAAGCGTACTTGTCAGAAAAATTATAAGCAATGCCATTACCGCTACAACTGTGAAAAGGACCGTTCCGCGTAATGTTTTCTTATTCTCTGTTTTCATTTTTCTAACCGCCTTTCAAGTTATATTATTCTCAATAACTATAGCGTATGATGTGGATCCTCCACAACCAATCAGTTAGGAACCGTGTCGACCTCAGGCTTCTCCATCTCGTATACCGAGTAAAGCGTGATAACAAATGTAGCTTCAGACTTGTTGGTGATGGTCTTATCGCCTGCCTGAACCGATACTTCCTCGCCCTCATGTGACTCGGGAAGTGCAACATTGTTTTCCTTTGCAGCCTTCTCGCCGAAGGTGTAGTCGCTGAAGTTTAAAGAGTTTACCATGATGGCCTTGTCAAATTCCTTAAGGTCTTTGATATACTTCCAGATATTGTACTTTGTACCCTCAACGATTACGCCGTACTGTGTCTTCATGATAGACTCCTTTGTACGCTGGTCAAGAGCCGTACCCTCAGCGTTCTCCAGATCGTACTGCTTCTGGAGGTTACCGCTTACGTCGGCAGCCTTACGGATTTCCGCAAAGGTATCCTTGTCCTTATCGTAGTAATACTCGATAGGAGTCATGGTTGTGGAATTGAGCTGAAGACTCTTTATCTTTACCTTGTTGTCATCAGCAAACTTCTGCATATACTTATCAATGATAACAGGGTCATCGACATCTTCAACAGGAACGAAATTGTCGGTGATTACACCTGTATTATTGTAAGTGTCTGTTATTTCCTTTTTAAGGGGCTCAATCTCAGCGATCTTCTTTCTGATCGCTGCTTCCTGCTCCTGAACCTGCTTAAGGGTTTTCTCATGCGATTCTATATCAGCTCTCTTGGGCTTGATAAAGCCGAAAAATCCGATACCGAGAATTGCTATCACGATAAGTACCGATGCAATTATCTTATCTCTGTAAGTAAGTTTCATTAACCTTCAGCCTCCTCTTTGTTATCTGCGCTCTCTACGGGTTGATAAGCACTCTTTTCGCTCACGAGCTTTACAGCTGCATTGAAGCTTATCCTTTCGACTTCCTCGTCGTTCTTTTCCGGATCCTTGATCTTGTCAAGCTTATATCCGCCGTATGAAGCAGACTTGAACATCGGGCTGTCAACAAGGTTCTTTATAAAGTCAGCAGGAAGCTTCTGTGACATATCATCCTTGCTGCCGTCGCATGTAACCTTGAAGGAGATCGTTCCGTCCTTGTATGTGGGTGTGGAGATCTCATTGAACTCGAGCTTCTTATCCTCGCATGTCTTGTCGAGTATCTTCTCGATCTCATCATATGCTTCACCTGTTAAAGCAGGCTGTGACTGGAACGCATCGTCTGCGTTCTTCATCTTTGTATAGTAGCTGTTTACAGTTTCCCTGAGCTGTGTAAGGTATGCATGATGCTTTTCCTTCTGCTTGGTATCGGGGCTGTTGATGAAGTCTTGACACTTCTTTATATCCTTCTGGATACCGTTATCCTTCAGGTGGAAGTATCCCCATGTGCCGCCGGCGATAACGAGCGATCCGATAAGAGCACCGAGCATTATCCAATTGCCCGAGCTTTCATTGTGCTTTATCTTGTTCTTAACGGCTGTTCCGAGATCGGTATCGAGGAGGTTGATCTTCTCGGTCTCTCTGTTTCTCTTGAACATAGCGCCGATAGCGTTTGCATAGAGTGAGAACTCGAGATTTTCGTGTCCGTGGATCTGCGGAGGAACATTGATAAGACTTGTCTTGAGGTCGAGCTTTTCGAGCTCATCAGTAAGTCTTACATACTCATGTGTATCGCCGTAGAAGATAACGTTCTCGATGGACTCGCCTGTGTTGCGGCTTCTGTGGAACTGGAGCATACGGAAGATATTCTCGTTGACTGCTTCAAATACGTAGTCATCGGAATAACCGTAGTCGGCAGCATCAATGGAAGCGAAACGTGAGAACGAAAGCTGACCCTGCTCATAGAGGTTGAGCGAGATGAAGTTGTTGTCGATCTGAACTGCGAGCAGAGGCATCTTGGATCTGATCTTTGTATCAGCAAGAAGTACCTTTGTGATACAGTTGCAGCCGATCATAACAGATCTGAGTGAGATCTGAAGGAGCTTGAACATTTCCCTGTAGCTGTTTACGATCTCGTAAGGACAAGCTGTTGCAAGGATCTTGTATGCGGGCTCACCGCTCTCGCTTCTGTCTGCGTCACCTACAACAATGTAGGATACGCTGTAGGAATCGTCCAGATTGAGCTCAGCCTGCATCTGGAGCTTTACTGTTTTCTGAAGGTCCTGATTTCTTCCCTTGGCGACCGTCATTTCCTTGAAGATCGTAAGGTTGGAGGAAATCGAAACGATAGCCTCCTTATCAGGCATCTTGTTCATTTTAAGAACATTGTTGATAAGAGTTGCAACTGCGGGAACGTCTCTTACGTGTCCGTTTACGATAAGGCCTTCCTCAACGTTAACGGTAGCAGCAGAGCTGATCTTGATCTTTCCTGCATTCTCAACACCCTTAACAACTCGAATGTTTCTATCAGTGATATCAAATGAAAGCATTTATCTTTTCCACCTTTCCTTATTACATGTTTTCGATGCTCTCCAGAGAGCCGTAGAGTGCGGGGTAAATACCCATAACTACCAATCCGATGATAACGCCCATGAAGATGATGAGTATGGGCTCTACCATGTGTACAAGATCCTGTACGGCCGAATCGGCTTCGTCCTCGTAATAATCCGATGTTTTCTCAAGGATCGAATCCAGAGCACCCGACTCTTCGCCGACGTAGATTACCGAGCAGAACATAGGCTCAAATACTTCGGTCCTCGTTATTGCGGCGGAAAGGGTCTCGCCCTGTTTTACCTCGTCGATAACGCTTTCAAACTTTTCGTCGATATAAGAATTTCCGAGGATTCCGGAAGCTCTCTCGAGACACTCTACCATCGGAATACCGCTTGAGTAGAGTGAGGAAAGTGTACGGGCAAATCTTCCTGTGTATATCTTTGTGACAAGGGGACCGAAGCCCGGGCCCTTTATCAGCATTCTGTCAAATTTCTTCCTGATATTCGGTACCTTCAGAGCATACCTTATACCAAAGACAAGTGCAAGCACTATACCTATGAGGAGCAGATACTTGGTCCTCAGGAACTTACTGATCGCAGCAAGTATCTTTGTGAGGAAAGGCATGTCTGCGGGATTCTCATACATCTCAATGAACTGAGGCATGATGAACGTGAAGAGCAGTATCGTTATGGCAACGCAGAGGATCAGAAGTATCATAGGATAGATCATAGCACCTCTGATAGAGTTCTTCAGCTTGTTTTCCTTTGCGTAGTGATCCGACATACGCGTCATGATTATATCCAACGAACCACTGGTTTCGCCGGCGCCGACCATCGATATGAGGAGACCCGGGAATGAACCCGAATGCATTTCAAGAGTCGATGAGAAGGATTCACCCTTCTGCACGTTCTCGTAAATATCCTGCCAGATAGCTCTCGCCTTTTCGTTCTCCTGTTCCTTGGTCAGGATATCGATGGATTTTACAAGTGTAAGTCCCGATGTAAGCATCGCGCTGAGCTGTCTGCAGCAGAACGCAAGCTCCTTGGTCTTAAACTTGTAGATTGATTTTCCGTCACCTGAATCGATTTCCTTATAATCCTTGACAACAAGGCCTTTTTCTCTGACCTTCTGTAAGAATTCCTGCTCATTTTCCGCATTAATAACAGCTTTGACCTGTCTGCTTCGCGCATCCTGAGCAATATAGGAAAAACTCTTCATGAAACCACCTCCATAATTAATAACTTGTGATGAACGTTTCACACTGCCTTAATAATAACAATTATAACATTTTATAAGTTACTTTTCAATCTCTTTTTTGACATAAATAATCTGTCGTTTTTTATCAATATTTACCAAGATTTATACGATCAGTAATATCAATAACCTAAAACGACCCTTATTTCACCAAAAACCGACGTTTGAAGGCAGTACAATACCCGGTATAAGCACACTGATACCAAACATTGTTAAACTTCCACAATAATTATAACACACTCACTTTCAAATTGCAACATTAAAGCTCATATTTTCTGCGATTTTTTACAGAATTGTATACTGCGGCAATTTGATAAACTTTAATTTAGTTATTTTGCCCGTTTAAGTCAAAAATAGGGGCTTTCACAGCTTAAAAAACGTGGTGAACAGTGTGGACAAGTTTAAAATTTTGACATTTCTCGTGTGCCGGATATACTATTATAATATATACTTATAAACTCAGGGTTTTTATGCCATATACCGTTACATTTCCTGTATCGCCCTCCACAGCTCGAGGGCTGTGGAGGCATTCACTCCCGCAGCTGCGGCGAGCTCCTCCGGAGTGGCCTCCCTGAGCTTGGCTATGGTCTTGTATTTTGTGAACAGCTTTGCCGCCTTTTTCTCGCCGATTCCCTTTACGTTCAGCAGCTCGGAGCTGTATGTTTTCTTCCTGTGGCGTGCGTGCATGAAGCTTACGGAATAGCGGTGCACCTCGTCCTGTATCCGCGTAACAAGGTCGAAAACCGACCTCAGGCTGTTTATCTGTATCTCCCTGCCGCCGGTGGCTATCGCACGGGTGCGGTGCCTGTCGTCCTTGACCATGCCGAAAAGGGGTATGTCAAGTCCCAGCTCCTTCATCAGGGGAGCTACAGCGTTCACATGACCCTTTCCGCCGTCGAGGAGTATAAGATCGGGCTTTCTCGTGAAGTATTCGTCGCCTTCTCCCGTCACTATATGCATGAGCCGCCTTTTCAGCACCTCGCACATGCTTCCGTAGTCGTTCTGGAGCTCCTGCTCCTTTATCGTAAAGCGTTTATAGGCCTTTTTCAGCGGCCTGCCGTCCTCGAACACCACCATTCCCGCCACCATGGACTCCGAGGAGAGGTTGGATATATCATAGGCCTCGATATACCTCGGCGGATTGCGGAGGCCAAGGCTCTGTCCCAGCTGTTCGAGAGCAATTATCTCCCTGCCCGTGCGGTCCTTCTTGACAGCGGCGTACTCAGCGCTGTTGTTTTTGGCAAGCTTCAGCAGCTCCAGCTGACGCCCCTTCTGTGGGACATGGAGCCTTACCCTGCGTCCCGCCTGCTCCTCCAGCATTTTCGTGAGGAGCTCCTCGTCATCAGGGATATGGTCGATTATGACAGAATGGGGTATATCGGGCTTTTTATAGTAGAATTGCAGCATGAACTGACTGAGTATATCGTCGCCCTCATCGGGGAGCTGAAGCTCGAAGACCGCCTTGTCGTAAAGCCTGTTTTCACGGTACATCAGCACCGAGACATACAGCCCGTCGTAAAACTCGGCAATGCCGATGACGTCCGCCGAATCCACTCCGCTGTTGATTATCTTCTGCTTCTCCGAGGCCTTTTTTACCGCAGTTATACGGTCCCTGAGCAGAGCCGCCTTCTCGAAGTCCAGCTCCTCCGCGGCTCTGGTCATCTCCTCTTCCATGCGCTCCACGGACTGAGTGCTGCCGCTCTTGATGAATTCCACAGCCTGCTCCACTACGGCTCTGTACTCCGAGGAGCTTATATTCCCGCGGCAGATGCCCATACACTGCTTTATATGATAATTCAGGCAGGGACGTCCCCTGCCGAAATCCTGCGGGAACTTCCTCCGGCAGGTGGGCAGCATGAAAACGCGGTTAGCCTCGTTCACAGCCTCCTTAGTTATGAAGCCGCTGGTATAGGGTCCCAGATAGCTGCCGCTCTGCTTTGTATTCTTTTCGTTGGTTATGCGGGGGTAATCCCCGTCGGAAATGCGTATATAGTGATAACCCTTGTCGTCCTTCAGGAGTATATTGTACTTGGGCTTATGCTGCTTGATGAGACTGCACTCCAGCAGAAGCGCCTCGAACTCGCTGTCGGTGACGATGAAATCGTAATCGTACACATTCGAGACCATGGCCGCCACCTTCGGGGTGTGGTCGGGATTCTCGCGAAAGTAGCTGCTGACGCGGTTTTTCAGGTTCTTGGCCTTTCCGATGTAGATTATGGAATTATCACGGCTGCGCATTATATAAACTCCGGGAGAGGCCGTCAGTCTGGCGGTCTTTTCCCGGAGATAAGGAAGTCTTTTATTCATGGTCGCACCTTTCGGAAAACAGGCACTGTCATTGCCTGTTATAGTAGCTCAGTCCGCCGTTGGGCCGGAAATACGTCCTGATATAGCCGTCCTTGGACAGTATGACGAACTCGTTGGTGACTTCGATATAATAAACGTCGTCGCCGTCCTCGGCCTCGGTCTTGTGGAGAGCCTCGGAGTTGTTGATAACGTCGCTGGCGCCCTTTTCATAGTCCTTTGCGGTCCTGTAATCGAAATCGTCTGCAAATTCTGCGCCGTGCTTCTCGAAATGCTGATTAAGGAGCTTCTTGTTCCTGAAATGATATTCTACGTAGGAGCCGTCACCGTTATCGAACAGCACCGTAGTCGTAGGCTCTTCCCTCGCGGAAGTTTTAGTCGTCTTACCGGGATCCTTCCTGTTCCCTGAAGCAGTCGTTCTCTCCGTGCGCTTCTTTTCGGTGGTGGTTCCTGTCTTTTTTCCGGAGGCAGCCGGAGCGGTGGTTTTCTGCGCCTTTGTCGTCCACTCGACTATACCCTCGGTGGTAGTGGTGGTCTGTACGGGCTTTCTCTGCTGGTCGGCATTATGGTCGGTACAGCCGCAGAGCAGGGAAGCTCCCAGCACAAAAGCCGCGGAAAAAGCGGCAAAAACGATGGATCCTTTCATATCTGACCTCCTTACACAGCTTGTTTTTTTCATTATACAGCAATTCGCAAAAAATATCAAGATAAAATTCTATTACAAACGGTAACGAAATAAGTTAACCCGCAGGCAGCGATTACGCCGTCCGCGGGCTCTGTTTTTGTGTTATACTGCGGAATGTATCTCCCTGATGTCATATGTAAGCTCAAACGAATCGTCGCTGCATTCGTTGTAAAAGCTGCTGACTATGCGGTTTGCCGCAAGATGTCCGCCCTCGTCGTCGGCGCCTATGAGCAGCACAAGTACCTGATCGCTGCCGCAGACAGAGGACATATCTCCCCTTCTGAGACAAAGCCGCACCGCCTCGGAAAGCGTATCCATAGCGCTTTTGTACGAAGCTCTCCTGTGATCCTCGTTGCTGCTGAGGGTCATCACCAGCATCTGCGCATTTTTACCCGTTCTTTCAAGGACTCTCAGCACAAAGCGGTAGATATTTGAAAAATCAGCAGAACGGACAAAATATGCCCCGGGATCCTTTTCGTCGGTCAGCGAGACGAGCCTCTCAAAGCTGAAGCTCCTGTCTCCGCGCACGCACGGATACATGGCACAGAGAGCCCTTGCCCTGCGGAGTATCAGCTCCCTGCACATGGGCAGGCATATAACGTCGTCAAATCCGAAGGCGCAAAGAAGCTCCTGATTTTCACAGCTGCCGTCGGAAGTCACCGCCGCCGCAGGTATGCTGCGAAGCTTTTCCGAGCTCAGTATATTGTCCATTACCGCGTCTGTGGCTCCGCCGCAGTATTCCTCGGATACGAAAAGTATACGGCAGTCGGAAAGCTCCTTCGGATCGGATGCTATCACACATTCAAACTCGCTGCCGAGAGCTCTTTCCCAGAAGTCTGCTCTGTCGCAGCTGTCTATGATCCCTGCTTTCACAAATGATCCTCCATTCCCTTTTAATGCTTGTTTTTCCTCAGCTGATGCCTTATATAACGGAACGTCGCATCCTCGCCCCTGTCGCGGAGCATCGTCAGCAGGAACTCAAGCTTCCTCGAGGTCTCTTCCTCGATGATTCTCTTGGGTCTTGCGTAATAGAAATACTCCAGCGGCATTCCGTCGTTATAATTTCCCTTGTTATATATCTTGGAAGCAGCGACTCTGTCGCAGAACATCTCGAAAATAAACACATCGGGCATTTTTACAGGCTCCATACGCTTGGTCTTTATGTTATAGTCCGTCCAGTACTCAAAGTGGTGGCGGTTGCGTCCCTTATGGTGCATCCAGGCCTTCGAGCAGCCGTCCACCTCGCGTTCACGCTCGTTGGGGCTGCGGTTTCCCTGATAGTAAAGCACTCCGGGGATAAATTCCGTCGGTGAGAACTTCGACAGATCGTGGGTAAGTCCGCGCCATATGATACCGGCTTTTACACAGTGTATCAGCACCTGATGTCTGTGCTGCATGACAGTCCTGAGATGGCCGAAGAAGTTTTCAATGAGCATCGGCTTACTCCTCACCGTAGCTGCCGTTGATGTTCAGCACGCTCTCCTTGACGATGAGCTTTCCGCTGATAATGCGTCTTCCCTCGGTGTAGGTGGGATCGGCAAGTTTTTTTGCCATTATGCCCACTGACACCTCTGCCATTTTGGAAATATCCACCTCTACGGTAGTGATCGTGGGAATGCAGATACTGGAAACAGTATAATTATCGTAGCCCACGACGCTTATATCCTCGGGGACTCTCACGCCCTTGGTCTTGAGAGCGGAGATCACCCTGAACGCAGTCTCGTCACAGTTGCAGACGAACGCGGTGGGCATATCCTCGGGGAAGTCGATATTGTCATAGAGTATGCCTCTCTCGTCGCGGTCTCCCAGTATCCATTCTCTCCTGAATTCAAGCTCGTTCTCCATTATGCACTTCACATAGCCGAGATAGCGGTCGTTTATGCTGCTCGTGGCGTTGAGAGTGCCGAAAAAACCTATCTTGCGGTGGCCGTTGGCCACAAGGAAATCCGTCAGCATATATCCGCCGTTGAAGCTGTCGGAAATGACAGAATCGACGGTATATCTGTTGTCGTAGAAATCCACGAACATGAGCGGCAGCGTAAGCTTGCTCAGGCAGGCTATGTAGCTTCTGTGCACCTGTCCTATCACTATGATGCCGTCCACCTTGTTGTCTGTGACCATATTCGGCGCTATGCCGTTCTTTTCATTCTCGGCAGTCACGCACTCATACACCGTACAGATATTCATATTCGAGAGCTGGTTCGATATGCTCGCCGTCAGCTCCCAGTAGAAGGTGCCTCTTGCGCCCACAAATCTCTCGGAGGTGAGTATGCCTACGTTTTTGCCTGTTTTCGGTATTACCGGACGTTTTTTCTCGCTCTTTGTATTGGACGGTTTATAGCCCATTTTTTCAGCAGTTTCGCATATTCTCCTGCGCATCTGCTCGCTCACTCCGTCACGTCCCGCCAGTGCATTCGAGACTGTGACAACGCTTACGCCGAGCTTGTTGGCGATGTCCAGCATTTTAACTCCGTTCTTCATTATTTGCCCCCTCATTTATCAGGCTGCTTCCTGAAAACCGCAGCCTGTTAAAATATACACGAATTAAATTAACCTCAACTATTATATCATGTTTTAAGTAATAAATAAAGTGGTTCGGAAAATTTTGGACGTTTCGCCAATTTAAGCCTCCTCTGTTTGTATATAATGTTTAAGCCGCAGAGCAGGCTCCGCAGCTTTTCAGGTCTTTTCGCTCCTGTTTCCGCCGTATCCGGGCAGATAAGGGTACAGCTCGTCATAGGTGCCGTTCTCTTCATTTCCGTCGGAACAGGGTATCAGTCCCGTCATATATCCCCATGAAGCTGCGGGGCATATATATTCCTCGGGCTTTTCATCTGAAGGTATCTTTTTGTTTTTCTTTTTCATATCATCATCTCCCGCAGATATTATCTCCGGAGAAGAACAATTTATTCTGGCATTAGAAAAGCGCTCCCTGACGGAAGCGCTTTGATTCAGTTTTCGGGAGCTTCGTTGACAGTCTGAGTGATATTCGGTCCGCCCTCGGGCACCTCTGCCTGTGCAGGGGCTGCCTGCATAGCGTCAGGCTCGTATTTGAGTATGATGTCCTTCACCTTTTCATCACGGGTGAGGTTATACGTCATCTTGAGAGCCATAAGAGCGTTTGGTATATCATCATCGCCGAGGTATTTGGCCGCAAGCTGTGCAGCTACGGATATGACTTTCTCATTCGGTCCGAATTCAAAGTCATACTTCTCCATTACCTTTATTATCTCCTCGCGTGAAGGCTGCCTTACGGGGCTGCCCTTGCGCTGTGCTATATCCCTGAGTTCATACGGAATGGCAGGATGGGGAGCGAACATAACGCTTGCAGCCAGAAATGCGACTGCGTCGTCATACTCCGCCATATCAGTCAGCACATAGCCTGCATTGGCATAGCATCTTGCTATAGCTACAGGCGAGGAGGCTATCTTCAGGGTCTCGCGTGACACCTCCAGCACCATCCTCTTGTTCTTAAGAAGCTTATACACCTCTGCCAGCTCGAATCTGGGTCCGCAGTCCACGGGATTATACTCTATAGCCGTTTCAAGGACCGGTATAGCGTCCAGCGGCGAACCTGTCTCAACAAGTATATATCCGTATGTGGTTATATACGTCGCAAAATCAAAGGGCGAACGGTTCAGCACCTTATCGGGCTTGTATCTGAGCTGATAAAGATTATCCTCGAAGGGGTTCCTGAGAGAAACGAACTTAGCGGTCTCGCCCTCTTTAAAATCAACTGTGATCTTCTTGTAGAGCCGTTCCGCAAGGGATTTCGCTTCGATAATATTCTTCTCTTTTATGAGCGCGATTATCTTATTGTGCATCTCGTCGAGGCGCATTCCGTCAAGGTGAGTAAGTCTCTCCACCTCGTCCTTCTGCTCCTGAGGCATGAGCTCGACCAGAAGTTCGGTCGCAGCCTCCACGCCCTCTGCGCTGCTCTCCTTTGCGAAGCGCTCTGCCTCACTGCGGAGAAATTCTCTGTTTTCCTCGGGAGTGCCTGTAAGCTTTGCTCTGAGCTCTTCAAGGATCTTGTTATCTGCCATTGGTTTTCCTCATTTCATCGTTCGGGTATTATCAGAAGCCTCTCTTGGACATTTCCTTCTTGAACTTGGCTTCGATCTTGTCCTGCTTCTTCTTTGCCTTCAGCTCTGACTTGGTCATGTAGCGTGCGTCGGTTGTGGGCATAGAAGAGGACGAGGCTCTGTTCACTGAGCCGCCTCTGAAAGGACTGCTGCTTCTTGAGGGCGCCTTGTATTCATCGAATACAGGTACGGCCTGCTGAGCTGCGGCTGTCTTTCTCTTTGCGGTCTCGTCGCCCATTGTAGTGAGAACGTCCTCGACAGATGTAAGGATCGGGCTGTTTGCCTTGAGTCCCTGTGTGTCGATGAGGTTCTTGTCAGCATACTCCTTGGAGCTTGCGATAGCATTGATGAATGCCTGTGAAGTAGACTTTGTGTGCGGATTAACAGCGATCTGAGAAATATTCGCCTTCGGAACACCTGTGCTCTGAACAGGCTTCTTAGGAACAGGCGACTTTACGGCAGCCTGCTGAACGGGAGCTGCTGCTGCGCTCTGTGCCTGTGCAGCTGTCTGCTGAGCGGGTGCTGCGGGTCTCTGTCCCTGTGCGGCAGCCTTGGGCTGTGCGTTAACGGGGATATATACAGGCTGACCCTTCTGATCGTAGCCTGCCAGCTTCATCTGAACGTACTTGTATACAGGCTGGTTGTTTGCGTCATAGCCTGCAAGCTGAGGTACGCTTATGATCTGCGGCTGAGCCTGCTTGGGCTGCTCGGCAGCCTGATTTGTCTCTTCGCCTAATCCGAGATTATTATCGTATTCGTTCATGTAAACATCGATCTCCTCTTCCGCCTCTTGGGGCACATTTAATATTGGTTCATAGATCTCACCGATCATGGGCGCAGCCATGTATTCGGCTGCATTTATATCATCAAGCACGGGTGCGGGGATACTCTCGCCTGCGGGTATCTCATCAAGCACGGGTGCAGCGATGTCTTCAACTGCGGGTATCCCGTCAAGAACGGGAACTGCTATATCCTCGACTGCGGGTATCTCGTCAAGTACGGGCGCCGCGATGTCTTCAACTGCGGGTATCTCGTCAAGTACGGGCGCTGCAATATCTTCAACCGTCGGTATTTCGTCAAGAACAGGTGCCGCTATATCTTCAACTGCCGGTATCTCGTCAAGGACGGGTGCCGCTATATCCTCAACTGCCGGTATCTCGTCAAGGACGGGTGCAGCGATGTCTTCAACTGCCGGTATCTCGTCAATAACGTGAGCGTCAGCTTCCGAAGCGGTCTGTAAAGCGTCCGTTGACGGAGCTTCGATATTGTCTATCACGGGTATATCAAGCTCCTCCATCTCACCTGAGGGCTCTCCCGGGAACTGACCGTAAACGGGAGCCGTCTGAACGGGCACAGGCGCTCCGTCGGGGATAACGCCGTCAACTCCGAAGAGCTGATTTGCCACGAAATCCCATTCGGTGCTCTGGGTAAGATCCTGATCCAGTACAGGTACTGCCGAAGGATCGAATTCGGGAGCGGGGATCTCGTTTCCGTTTATATCATACAGCTTCTGACCGTAGAACGGCTGGCCGTACACCGGCTGCTCGTACTGAGGCTGACCGTATGCAGGCTGCTCGTACTGAGGCTGGCCGTATACGGGCTGCTCGTACTGGGGCTGACCGTATGCGGGCTGCTCGTACTGGGGCTGACCGTATGCGGGCTGCTCGGGAGCACTGTCAATGGAGAACATTTTCATTATATCGTCGTCTGCATTGGCCTGAGCCGCAGGCGAGGGTACGCCGTAAGCATGAACGGTACTGCTTGTGGAGCTGAAATCAAGGCCGTCCATTTCCTCGGGCTCTTCGGCGGGATTATAGTAATTATCGGCAGTATCCTGCTGTCCGACGGGATCTGACTGAGGGGAAGGTATAGCGAACTGTGCAAGGAAATCGTCCTGGGGCTGAGAAACCGCCGCGCCGCTCTGATGCAGCTCTTCATCGGGCTTCTGTATAGCGAACTGTGCAAGGAAATCATCTTCGGCGGCAGCCGTCGGTGCAGCCGGCTCTTCATGCGGAACGTTTATTGCGAACTGGGAAAGGCTGTCGTCTATCTCGACGCCCGTGCCTGGGATGAAGTTTGCCGGCTCGTTCTTTGCGGCCATAGCTTCCTTTTCTGCTTCCTCCGCAGCACGTCTTGCTTCTTCATTTGCCCTTCTTGCCTCTTCCGCAGCTTTCCTTCTCGCTTCTTCCTCCTTGCGTCTTGCGTCAGGATCTCTTGTTATCCTTGCAGTGGTATTTCCGAGAGGTACGATTCCTACGTCGCCCATGCCCATCTTTTCAAGCTGCTTCTCCTCCTTGAGCAGACGGGACATCTCCTTCTTGTCAGCCTTTATCATCTTCTTGGCAAGGCTTGCTTTGCACTTCTCACAGGTGATCTCTTTAAGGTCTGTCATCATCGAGCCTCTGTGATAGCGCGTAACATTCTCAGGTTTCAGCAGATTTATACCACAGCCTGTCTTCTTCTCATTTTCAGTTCCATGAACGATCTTATCATACGAAGACGTTACCAGTGTAATATCCATAGTCCACTCCCAACCGCAGCACAATGCTGCTGCCTCCGCTTTACGGCAGCGGACGCCGATTTCCCACATCGAAACGGCAGCCTCTACGGCTCCGCCTTGACGGCAGGAGGGTAAAAACCGCAAAAAGCACCGTATACGACAACTATACAAGTATATTATACATGATACTTCAAAAAAAATCAATACATTCTTGGAAAATGGAGGGCTAAATTATACCCATTTTAAAATTTTCGGTGAAAATAACAAATCGTTATTGATTTTTTTGTCAAAAACTTCCTACGTGCGTTAAGTTAAATTAGGTAAATAAAACGTAGTATTTTCCCTTCTGTCCGCTCTGTTTTTTCCGCGGGATACTCTTCCCCTAACAGTATAGTCCAAAATTACCGCATTGAACAACCATTATTTTACACAGACGTACAAAATTATGAAATCTTGATTTTACTCTTGCATTATCCTTGATTTTGTTGTATTATTAAAAGTGTATTGGTAGACGAAGGAAGATGCTCTTCCGGTCTGCCTCAGCTTCTTCAATTAAGGAGGAAAAAAAGTGAAACTTGTTTCGGTAGTTGTACCGTGTTACAACGAGCAGGAAGTGCTCCCAATGTTCTACGAGGAGATAACCAAGGTGACGGATCAGATGTCAAAGGACTTCACGGAGCTCACCTTCGAGTACCTGTTCATAAACGACGGTTCAAAGGATAAGACCCTTGAGATACTCCGCTCTCTCGCAGAAAAGGACAAGAGAGTAAGATATATTTCCTTTTCGAGGAATTTCGGCAAGGAATCAGGCATGTACGCAGGTCTCCAGAACGCAAAGGGCAATTTCGTGGTCGTAATGGACGCCGATCTTCAGCATCCCCCGTCGTTCCTGCCCGAGATGTACAGCTATGTCAGATACGGCGAATACGACTGCGCGACTACGCGCCGCGTGAGCCGCAAGGGCGAATCAAAGGTACGCTCATGGTTCGCAAGACTGTTCTACAGGATAATGAACAAGATCTCACAGACCGAGATCGTTGACGGCGCACAGGATTTCCGCTTCATGACAAGGCAGATGGTGGACGCGATACTCGATATGTCCGAGTACAACCGCTTCTCCAAGGGCATATTCAGCTGGGTGGGCTTCAACACCCGCTATATCGAATACGAGAACGTCGAGCGCCCCGCAGGCACGTCATCCTGGTCCTTCTGGGGACTGTTCAAGTATTCCCTGGAGGGTATCATGGCCTTTTCCACGGCTCCTCTGGCCATAGCCTCTCTCCTCGGCATAATCACCTGTCTTTTCGCCTTCGTACTGATCGTGATAACCATTATCAGATCGCTGTTCGGCTGGCTCGACGCTCCCGACGGCTACCCCACAATGCTCTGTCTGATATTCCTTTTCAGCGGATTGCAGCTTTTCTGCGTGGGCATACTCGGACAGTACCTTTCCAAGACTTACCTTGAGACGAAAAACCGTCCCATTTACATAACCAAGGAGACCGAGGAGCTGTTCCTCAGGCGCAAAGCCGAGGCTCAGCAGGACGGAGCTCCCGAAAAAGAAAGCAAATGACCGTGAGGAGGTGCGGAGACAGTGAATAAGCACATGAGACTTATAGCCTCCGTACTTTTCATAGTCATAATCATACTCGCCATTGCAATAACCCGGTTCTATTCGGTCACGGGGAAAAGTCCCGGCACCGGCGATCCGCAGCCCGCTGTATCAAAAAAGCTGGGCAGGGACTCCGAGGGGAACCGCCTGTTCCAGGACAGCTCCGGCTCCTACGGACTGCTGGACAGCAGCGACAGGATAATCGTATCCCCCGAATGGCAGGACATCAGCTTCACCGACGGTAGTATGTGTATAGCTTCAAAGCGGCTGCGCGGAAAGAATTTGGTAGGCTGCATAGACTACGAGGGCAACATCACGGTGCCTTTCATATATTCCGATATTGAACGCTTCAACGCCAACGGACAGACCGTATACATTGCCCGCACCTCCGACAGAGGCTCGGCCGTGGTGTACGATCTTCAGTTCAATCCATACTTTTCGAGAGCATGGGACGAGCTCACCGCCCGGAGCGACGGTGAATTTACCATGACATCGGGAAACGGAAGCTACTGCTACGCCCTCAACGAAAACGGCTTCGTTTTCAAGGAGGCGGCTCTCAGCGGCAGCACCATGACCCACGAGTACGAGCTCAGAACAGCCAGCAGACTGCTGCTCTCAAAGCTCACCGTACCCATGCTGGAGCAGATGGACAGCACCGTCAGCGCTTACATGGAATACGCCTTCACAGGCAACAGCGACCGTCTATCAAGGATCAAAAAGGATCCTGCCGCCGATTTCATCCCCATATTCCCCTATGAGTCCTCCATAACCACAAGAAGGCTCATGGATATACCCGATATTTACATTTATTCCGTCCGAGGGGAGGACGGCTCACAGCATTATGCGGTCTCGGTGACTGCGGACACCTCTCTTACGTACAGGGACGAGAATAACCGTCCGAAAGGGCTCCGCGGAGAGTACAAGGCTGTGATAGAATTTGCGGGCAGTACAGCGGACAGCTTCAGGGCTGTCTCGGGACGGTTCCTTGAAGAAAAGCCCGATTATCCCGAGCCGGAGGAAGATACGGACGGCGGAGAAGCTCAGTGACAAAAACGGGAATGCCTTCCCGTGTACATAAGAAAGATGATAAAGGAGAAATAACGATGTCTAAAAAAGTTGCAGTTATCATGGGGAGCGACAGCGACTTCCCTGTTGTGAAATCGGCTCTCACAGAGCTGAAAAAATACGGCGTTGAGTTCGAGTGCCGCGTAATGAGCGCACACAGGACTCCCGCAGAGGCCTGCGAATTTGCTTCAAACGCAAGGGCAAACGGCTTCGGAGCAATCATATGCGCCGCAGGCATGGCAGCTCACCTTGCAGGCGTAGTCGCCGGACATACGACTCTTCCCGTTATCGGTATCCCTATGAAGTCAAAGGCTCTCGAGGGAGTTGACGCTCTTCTCGCTACGGTCATGATGCCTCCGGGAGTGCCCGTTGCCACAGTGGGCATAGACGGAGCAAAGAACGCAGCCGTACTTGCAGTACAGATGCTTTCCATAGCCGACGAGGAGCTTGCGGCAAAGCTCGCCGCCGAGAAAAAGGCCATGGCCGAGGGAGTTATCGCAAAGGACAAGGCGCTTCAGGAAGAGATAGCAAAGCTCTGATAAAGCACATCCGCCCTTTTCCTTGAAAGGAGGCAAGATATGACACCTGCCGAAAGAAAAGAACACTCGGAGAAGATACTGGCCGCCAAAGGCATAGGGATAAACCCCGGTCTGCCGATGACAGAAGCCGCCTCCGGGGTAAAGCTGAAAAGTCCCGACGAAATATGCAGACGCGCCATTGCGGCTCTTCTGTCAACTCAGATAGGCATAGAGCTCAGCGAGGGCAAGACCGAAAATGTACAGATGTTCCTCGGCCTCATGAAGCACTTCGGAGCAGAAGGCGCCCTGAATGCCAAGGAAAAGCGTGTCTGCGGGGGCAGAGCCGACGCTCAGGACATCACCGACGTGGTGTGGGAGTACGAATGCTACTGGTCCCTGCTGTGGGCGCTGGGTATCATTGACGATATTTCCGACGCAAGTCAGATCTGCGACTGTACGGTAGCTATCCGCGCTGTCTCGCAGTGCGGGGACTTCGACGATTTCATGAGCAGATGCAGTCTCAGGACCACCGACGAGATACTGGATATGCTGGATCTCTACTACCGCTATCACTGGGCTGTGGTGCACCATGAGCACATCGATCCCTCCTGTCCTGTGGGAGACCTTAACGGCGAGGTGGTATTTGAACGCCGCCGCGGCCTTGAATGGCTCATCTCCGGGGAAGAGGACTGGTACGATATATCTCTCGACACATGACGATGAAGAAATACGATACGCTTCTGTTTGATTTGGACGGCACCCTTACGGACTCCACCGAGGGCATACTGAAATGCCTTGTATACGCTCTTGAGCGTATGGGCTTTGAGGTGCCCGAGGATAAGAACAGATTTCTCGGACCGCCCCTGTGCTCTTCCTTCGCCGAGTTCTGCGGTATGAACGAAGAGCAGACAAGAGAGGCGATAAGCATATTCCGCGAAAGGTACTCCACCGTGGGACTTTTCGAGAACCGCGTCTACGAGGGTATCCCCGAAATGCTGGAAAGGCTGAAAAAAGACGGCAGGCGGCTCATGGTAGCCACCAGCAAGCCTGAGGCCTATGCAGTGCGTATATGCGAAAGGTTCGGCCTTGCGCCTTACCTTGAGCTGATCGGCGGCGCCGAGCTTGACGGCAGCCGCGATTACAAGGACGAGGTCATAGAATACGTCCTCGGCAGAGCGGGCATTGCCGACAGGAGCGGAGTCCTTATGATAGGCGACCGCAGACAGGACGTTATCGGCGCACACAGTACAGGTATAAAATGCATGGGCATACTCTGGGGCTACGGCTCCGTTGAGGAGCTCAGTGAAGCAGGGGCGGATTTCATAGCGGAAACGCCCGGCAACGCAGCGGATATACTGCTCTTATTTAAAATAATCAGGGGGAAATATTATGGCAAGTGTAAAAGTCAGCAAGGAAAAAAATGAAGAACGCTTTGAGTTCATATCTGAGCAGAATTACTGGGGCACTATATTCACGGTGTTTGTAGACAAGGTAACAGGTGTTACCTATACGGCGCCCCTTGGCGACGGCACAAGAATAACCCCGCTGATTGACAAAGACGGGAAGCCTTATATTGATCCGCGATACGGCGGAAAATAAAGGAGGAGGAAACGATATGTTCGGAAGCAAGGCGGAAAAGTCCGCAAATCCGGAAAAGCCCAAGCGCTTCAGGCTCACCTCGTCACAGGTGATAAACAACGTAAGATACGACGTCCTCATGGACAGGATGACGGGAGTATGCTATACGGCCACCCACTCCTATTACGGCGGCACCCGTATCGTGCCCATACTCGACAAGGACGGCAAGCCCTATGTGGATCCCGCCTACAGATAAGCGCCCCCCGATACGCCGCGGAGCAGACATCGGAAAAGCCTACAATTCCCGTTATCATGCGGGATTGCATATAACATTTATATAATTCTCAAGGAGGAATTTTCAAATGGAAAACATCGAAAAAAAGGAACAGCTTTATGAGGGCAAGGCCAAGAAGGTCTATGCCACAAACGATCCGAACCTCGTCATCGTTGACTACAAGGACGACGCAACAGCGTTCAACGGCGAGAAGAAGGGCACTATCTCAGGCAAGGGCGTCATCAACAACAAGATGACAAACTATATGTTCAAGATGCTCGAAAAGGAAGGCGTTCCCACTCATCTCGTTGAGGAGATAAGCGACCGCGAGACTATCGTAAAAAAGGTCTCCATCGTTCCCCTTGAGGTAATCATCAGAAATGTTGCCGCAGGCAGCTTTTCAAAGAGAATGGGCGTTGAAGAGGGAAAACAGCTCCTCTGTCCCATACTTGAATTCAGCTACAAGAACGACGATCTGGGCGATCCCTTCATCAACGATTACTATGCTCTCGCTCTCGGTATCGCTACCAAGGAGGACATCGACACTATCTCAAAGTATGCCTTCAAGGTAAACGAGTTCATGGTAAAGTTCTTCAAGGGTCTCAACATCGACCTCATCGACTTCAAGATAGAGTTCGGCAAGACAGCAGACGGCACAATAATCCTTGCTGACGAGATCTCTCCCGACACCTGCCGCTTCTGGGATTCGACCACCCACGAGAAGCTGGACAAGGATCGCTTCCGCAGAGATATGGGCGGCGTGGAAGAAGCATATCAGGAAATCATGAAGAGACTTATGGGAGAGTAATATATGGGCGGTTTTTTTGGTGCAGCCTCAAAAAATGACTGCGTGACCGACGTTTTTTTCGGAACAGACTATCACTCGCACCTGGGTACGAGAAGAGGCGGTATGACATCATGGTCGGAGGAGCAGGGCTTCCAGAGAAATATCCACAGCATCGAGAATTCTCCCTTCCGCACCAAGTTTGAAGACGATGTTGTGACTATGCGCGGAAAGATCTGTATCGGCTGTATCAGCGATACGGATCCCCAGCCTATACTCGTCCGCTCCAAGCTCGGCGTTTACGCTATCTGCTCCGTGGGAATAATCCGCAACTCGGACGCTCTCGTAAACGAGCTCCTTGAAAAGGGCTGCGCGAACTTTGAGTCCATGAGCAGCGGCAATATCAACTCCGGCGACCTTATCGGCGCCCTTATCGCACAGAAGAGCTCCTTCGTGGAGGGTATCCGCTACGCTCAGCAGAAGATAGAGGGCACCATGTCCCTTATCATACTCACCAAGAGCAGCATCATCGCCGCAAGAGACCGGTTCGGCAGACTTCCCATCATCATAGGCAGGAGAAGCGACGGCTTCTGCCTTTCAACGGAGTCCTTCGCCTTTCAGAAGCTGGGCTATACCACATATAAGGAGCTCGAGGCAGGCGAGATCGTAGAGCTCACGGCAGACGAATGTAAGACTATCGCAGAGGGCGATCCCTCCAAGATGAAGATATGCACCTTCATGTGGACCTACTACGGCTACCCCAATGCTGTATACGAAGGCGTGAACGTTGAGGTGATGCGTACCCGCAACGGCGAGATAATGGCCGAGAACGACATAAACAACGGAAGGCTCCCCGACGTTGACTATATATGCGGAGTCCCCGATTCGGGTACTCCCCATGCCATAGGCTATGCCAACAGGAGCGGCATTCCCTTTGCAAGGCCCTTCATCAAGTATACTCCCACATGGCCCAGAAGCTTCATGCCCACAAACCAGAGCATGAGGAATCAGGTGGCAAAGATGAAGCTCATACCCGTTCACGATCTTATCAACGGCAAGAAGCTCCTCTTTGTTGACGACAGCATCGTAAGAGGCACACAGATGAGAGAGACCGTGGAGTTCCTCTATGAGCACGGCGCCAAAGAGGTGCATATGCGCTCTGCCTGTCCTCCTATAATGTACGGCTGCAAATACCTCAACTTCTCCCGCAGCACCTCCGAAATGGAGCTCATCGCCCGTCAGATCATCGACGAATTCGAGGGTCCCGTAGGCGTAAGACATATAGAGGAGTACAGCAACTCCGCAACGGAGAGAGGCCGCAGGCTCAGAGATGAGATATGCAAGAGGCTCCGCCTCACATCGCTGGAATTCCAGACCCTCGAGGGCACGGAAAAGGCTGTGGGTCTTGACGCCTGCAAGCTCTGCACATATTGCTGGAACGGCAAAGAATAAAACTATATTCTGTCTCCCTGTCTGCGGCAGGGAGACAGGCGACTATGGAGGTAAACCAATGAACAACAGTTTTTCCGAAAGCTACAAGAAGGCAGGCGTTGACGTTACCGCCGGCTACAAGTCGGTGGAGCTCATGAAGGAGCATATCGCCCGCACCATGATAAAGGGCGCTCTTTCGGGCATAGGCGGCTTCGGCGGTCTTTTTGAGCTGGATATGACAGGTATCAGCAAGCCTGTTCTCGTTTCGGGCACAGACGGCGTAGGAACAAAGATAAAGCTCGCATTCATCATGGACAAGCATGATACCGTAGGTATCGACTGCGTTGCAATGTGCGTCAACGATATTATATGCTGCGGCGCAAAGCCCCAGTTCTTCCTTGATTATATCGCCTGCGGCAAGAACTTCCCCGAAAAGATAGCCACTATCGTATCAGGCGTGGCGGAGGGCTGCGTTCAGGCACAGTGCGCACTCATCGGCGGCGAAACTGCCGAGCACCCCGGGCTTATGCCAGAGGACGAATACGATCTTGCAGGCTTCTCGGTAGGCGTTGTTGACAAGGACAAGATCCTCCGCCCCGAAACACAGAAGGCAGGGGACGTTCTCATCGCCATCAAGTCCAGCGGCGTACATTCCAACGGCTTCTCGCTGGTAAGAAGAGTGTTCGACGTGAACGAGCAGAATCTCAATATGCACTTCGACGACCTCGGAACTACCCTCGGCGAGTGCCTGCTCACTCCCACAAGGATATACGTAAAGGCTGTGATGAGCCTTCTTGAAAGCGTTGAGGTAAAATCCATCTCCCATATAACGGGAGGCGGCTTCTACGAGAATATACCGCGTTCGCTCCCAAAGAACCTTGCTGCAAGGATAGAGAGGAACGCAGTACAGATACTCCCCATATTCGACCTCATACAGAGAACGGGCGATATTCCCGAAAGAGATATGTTCAACACCTTCAACATGGGCGTTGGCATGGTAGTTTCCGTTGACAGGAACGACGCGGACAAGGCTGTCGCAGCTATAAAGGCTGCCGGCGAGGACGCCTATGTACTCGGCGAGCTTGTTGAGTCCGAAGAGGGCGTTATCATCTGCTGATAAAGCAAAAGTTACTTCAAACATCATAGCAATGACCGCAAAAATGTCCGAATTCAATGCTCTTAATTTCTTAAAACACGGGATATTAATTTGGAAATTTTTTAAAGACGGTGATGTTTATGAAATTTGTTAAAATTGCGGCTGTAGGAATGGTTTGCGCCATTCTTTCGGTGTCGCCTTTATACGGCGGAGCTGCTTCGCAGATAGATATGGATTATAACTCCGACGGCAGAGTGGACAGCTTTGACCTTGTAACCGCCCGCAAGAACAAGGAGATATCAAGAGCCGAGCTCAACGCTCTCCAGAAGTTCTTACTGGGCGTAAACGGCAAGATACCCACTGAGTTCGAGATACCCGACCTGCCCATAGACGAGAGCTGTATTCTCGAACCCAAGGGCACTGTACATACAGGCGAGGGCACCTTCTACGGCGGAGGCTATACGGGCGGTCACGCTATGCTTGACCCCGTTTCTCATGACTACTGGATAGTCGCCATGAATCATTACGACTACAATGAGGCTCAGCTTGCAGGCGCCTACATCGAGGTAACTGGCGAGCTGGGCACCATAAAGATGCTGGTCACGGACGAGCTCCCCGAGGGCAAAAAGGGCGACCTTGACCTCTATACGGACGCTTTTCCCCTTATCGCTCCCGTCGAGAAGGGCAGAGTTCCCGTGAGCTGGAAGATAATCCCGCTGGATACTGCGGAGAATGCTCCCATATGCTTCAAATACAAGGAGGGCAGCACTGAATTCTGGTGCGGAGTACAGGTGAGAAATCACCGCTATCCCATAACAAAGCTGGAATATCTGAATGACGACGGCGAATTCGTTGAGATACAGCGCCGTCCCTATAATTATTTTGAATCCCGCGAAATGGGCAAGGGACCATTCACCTTCCGTATAACCGACATTTACGGACAGGTAGTGGTGGACAGGGACATACCTCTCTCCTATGACGATACGGAGATAATACAGGGACACGTTCAGTTCCCTGAGTAAGCGGCTGAATATATCCCGCCGCTTTTAAACAAAGGAGGAAAACCTCATGAAAAATATAGTCGTGCTCGTTTCGGGCGGCGGCACTAATTTGCAGGCTCTTATCGACGCCGAAAAATCGGGCATCATCAAGGGCGGAAAAATAACCTGCGTTATCTCATCAAAAGAAGGGGTATACGCTCTTGAAAGGGCAGCGCAGAACGGTATAAAAAGCCGCGTTATCCCGCGTAAGGAGTACGCTGACATAGCGTCCTACACCAAGGCAGTCACAGACGCTCTCATCGGGGAAAAGGCAGACCTTGTGGTATATGCGGGATTCATGACCATACTCGACGAGCAGGTGGTAAAGGCGTTCCCCTACAGGATGATGAACGTTCACCCCGCACTGATACCCAGCTTCTGCGGAAAGGGCTTCTACGGACTGCACGTCCATGAGGCTGCGCTCGCGGCGGGAGTAAAGCTCTCCGGCGCAACGGTACACTTCGTCACCGAGGAGTGTGACGGCGGACCGATAATAATGCAGAAGGCAGTCCCCGTAGAAAACGGCGACACGCCCGAGACCTTGCAGAGACGTATCATGGAGCAGGCCGAATGGAAGATACTCCCCGAGGCTGTATCCCTTTTCTGTCAGGACAGGATAGAGATAACCGACGGAAAGGCGTACGTAAAATAAGGCTATGGCTAAATTAAAGGAATTATTGGAAAAACAGACGCCTCAGAAGCTCTTTCTCTGCTTCTGGATGTATGCGGTGCTGGGCTGGTGCTACGAGGTGTTCCTCGAGGTAGTGGTCTACCGCTGGGGCTTTCACAACAGGGGCGAAATGTTCGGTCCGTACTGTCCCATATACGGAGTGGGAGCACTGCTGTTTCTGCTCTGCTTCGGACGGCTGATGAAGAAGAAGGACGTAAAATGGCTGAATATAGTCAAGCCGCTCCTGATCTTTCTGGGCTGTATGGCAGTTGCCACAGCCGTTGAGCTGGCCGCCACATACATACTCGAATACACCAAGGGCTCATGGCCTTGGCAGACCTACGCAAGGTACAAGTACAATTTCCAGGCGCGTATAGCCCTGAATACCTCGGTCCGCTTCGGACTCGGCGGTCTGCTGTTCATGTATATAGTCCAGCCCATATATGACCGGCTTCTTTCAAAGCCGAAAAAGAAGACCCTGAACATCATCGCGCTGACAGTGCTGGTGATAGTTCTGACGGACTTTATACTTACTAAGGCAACGGGCTATACTCCGAAGCTGGCATAACTCAGGACAGATACCAACGACAGAAAGGCAAAACCATGAAAAAAATAAAGGAATTATTGGAAAAGCAGACTATCCAGAAGCTGTTTCTCTGCTTCTGGATGTATGCGGTACTGGGCTGGTGCTACGAGGTATTCCTCGAAGTAGTGGTCTATAAATGGGGTTTCACAAATCTTGGCATAATGTTCGGGCCGTACTGCCCGATATACGCGGTGGGAGCGCTGCTGTTCCTGCTGTTTTTCGGACGGTTCATGAAAAAGGAAGGAGGCCTTGCCCTCCGGATCTCACGTCCCTTCATTGTATTCTTCGGCTCTATGGCAGTCGCAACGGCTGTGGAGCTTGCAGGCACATACGTCCTTGAATACTTCACGGGCGGCTGGCCGTGGGATACATATGCGGACTATGATATAAACTTTCAGGCAAGGATAGCCCTTTCCCCCTCCCTGAGGTTCGGAATGGGCGGACTGCTGTTCATGTATTTCGTGCAGCCCTTCTACGACTGGCTTCTTGCAAAGCCGAAGCGCAGGACCCTCAATATCATCACACTTACCGTACTGGTGATAGTTGTGACGGACTTCATACTCACGCTTATCTTAAGATACTGATATAAAATAAACTATTATCCGAAAGGAGTTATTATCATGAAAAAGCTTGATCTTGCAAAGGAGCTCAGCTCCAACGCTTACCCCGGAAGAGGAATAATCATCGGCAAGTCGGACTGCGGAAAGTACGCTGTTACTGCTTATTTCATCATGGGCAGGAGCGAGAACAGCCGCAACAGAGTATTCATAGAGGAGGGCAGGGGCATACGCACAGAGGCCTTTGATCCGTCAAAGCTCACCGATCCCCACCTTATAATCTATGCTCCCGTAAGAGTTCTCGGCAACAAGCTCATCGTTACCAACGGCGACCAGACCGATACTATCTATGAGCTCATGGACAAGCAGTACACCTTCGAGCAGGCTCTCCGCTCAAGGGAGTTCGAGGACGACGCTCCCAACTACACTCCCCGTATCTCGGGCATACTCCGCTTCGGCGAGGACGGCTTCAACTATGCGATGTCCATACTCAAGAGCGCTAACGGCAACCCCGACTCATGTCAGAGATACACCTTCAGCTACACAAATCCTATCGCAGGCGAGGGTCACTTCATTCACACCTACATGGGCGACGGCAATCCGCTGCCGAGCTTTGAGGGCGAGCCCAAGCTCGTTGGCATAAGCGGAAATATCTTTGAATTCACGGATATGCTCTGGAACAATCTCAACGCGGCCAACAAGGTATCCCTCTTTGTACGTTATGTAAATCTCGAGGACAACACCGAGGAAACACGTATCGTAAACAAGAACAAATGATAAAAAAAGATTATTGGGGTAAATGAAAAAATACAGTATCATACTTGCTATGCTATGTCTGCTGACAGCAACTGGCTGCGAAAATAATAACATTACGCCTGTCAAAGAAGAACCAGCAACGGAATTTCTTACAGAAGCTACAACTGAACTCGCTTCTAAGGCTGCAACCGAAATGACTGTTCCGACAGAGCTTTCTGCCGAAATACCTGCGGAAGCTGTGACAAAAAGAACAGAAACATGGTTCTATAATGATAAATTTGATCATAAATACCTTGATTATCTCGATGAACACGGCAACAGTCTTTTGCTGATAACGACAAACGAAGATTCAAGTGAAGAAACTATCGTGAGAAACTCACGCTACGAATATGATTCCGACGAAAATATAACATATCATTATAGTATCAACAGAAAAGATGAAGTTATAGAAAACTTCTACGAGTATGATGAAAAAGGCAATGTTATTATAAACGAAATGAGAATAAACGGTAAGCCTGAATTTATTACTGAAAATGTGTATGACATATATAATAATCAGATACGAAGTCGCACTTCCGTTTATGAAAATTATTCATCTATATTCTCAACTGAGTATACGGATCATGATGATATAGATTATGATGAAAACGGTAATATAACGACTATTCGTCTGCATGACAGTATATACTCGTCTAAAACATATACTTATGATGATAAAAACAGGATCATTTCAGAGACAAATCTGTATTCAGATGATTCTCTTTACGCTATGCGCACACGTTATGAATATGATTCCGTCTGCGGTGAAGTTTCTTTAGAGGAAAATATTGAAATGCCGGATATGTATACTGAAAATATCATTAGTACCATAAAGAAAACCTATGACGAAAAAGGGCGCATTATCCGTGAGGAGTCTCATTATAACACCGATGACCACACAGAAGTGACAGAATATGAATATGAAGCTATTTAACAAGCTTTATAATTATGCATTACGAATTATGAATTATAATTAAGGAGGACATGAAAAATGTCAAATGAAATGCAGTTAAAATACGGCTGTAACCCAAATCAGAAGCCTTCAAGAGTTTATATGGCTGACGGCAGCGAGCTCCCTATCGAGGTGCTCTGCGGAAAGCCCGGATATATAAACCTGCTTGACGCCTTCAACGGCTGGCAGCTGGTAAAGGAGCTCAAGGCTGCTACAGGTATGTGCGCAGCTACCTCATTCAAGCACGTTTCACCTGCGGGAGCCGCTATCGGCAGACCGCTTTCTGACGATCTCAAGAAAATCTACTGGGTGGACGACCTCGGTGAGCTCACTCCCCTTGCAAGCGCTTACGCAAGAGCAAGAGGCGCTGACAGAATGTCCTCCTACGGCGATTTCATCGCTCTTTCCGACAAGGTGGACGTATGCACCGCCAAGATGATACAGCGCGAGGTATCGGACGGAGTTATCGCTCCCGATTACGAGCCGGAGGCTCTGGAAATTCTCAAGTCCAAGAGAAAGGGCACTTACTGCATACTCAGAATGGACGAGAACTACAAGCCCGCTCCCATCGAGACAAAGCAGGTTTACGGCGTATCCTTCGAGCAGGGACGCAACGAGCTGGACATCAACCGTGAGCTCCTCGCAAACATCGTTACGGATAACAAGGACATTCCCGACGACAAGAAGGACGATCTCCTTATCTCGCTCATTACTCTTAAATATACACAGTCAAATTCAGTCTGCTACGTAAAGGACGGACAGGCTATCGGCATAGGCGCAGGTCAGCAGTCAAGAATACACTGCACACGCCTTGCAGGTCAGAAGGCCGATAACTGGTGGCTGAGACAGTCCCCGCAGGTAATGGGACTTCAGTTCGTTGACGACATCCGCCGCGCAGACCGCGACAACGCTATCGACGTATACATCGGCGACGAGTACGAGGACGTTCTCCGCGAGGGCGAGTGGCAGCGTATCTTCAAGGTAAAGCCCGCTGTATTCACACGGGAGGAAAAGAAAGCATGGCTTGCAAAGAACACCGGCGTTTGCCTCGGCTCAGACGCTTTCTTCCCCTTCGGCGACAACATCGAGCGCGCCAAGAAGTCAGGCGTTGAGTACATCGCAGAGCCCGGCGGCTCTATCCGAGACGACAATGTTATCGAGACCTGCAACAAGTACAACATCGCAATGGCATTCACAGGCATACGCCTGTTCCACCACTAATAAACGAACGGCTGCGGTCAGGATATGGCCGCAGCCTTATACTATGGAGAGGAAAACATGAAAAAACACAGGATAACCGCTGCAATTGCAGCTTCAGCACTTCTGTTCACACTGGGGAGCTGTATGGAAAAGAAGCCTGCTTCCCCCTTGGAAAGCACGACGGAAAGCACCTCAAAGGCCGTTATTTACACAAATGTCCGCAGCAATGCGAGCTACGAAAACGGCACCTACAGCGGCGAGGGCTTTTCCCTTTATGCCGATCCGAAGATATGGAAATTCAACGGCTCACAGGCTGACGCCCCCTGTGATCTGGAAATGATAACGGACAGGGACTTCGTCACCTGCGGCCTGAGCGTATACACCGATAACGACGATCACGGCGGAAAATCCGCACAGGAGATCGTCGCATCGGCTGACAGCGAAGCCGTAATATCAACGGGCTCGCTTGCTACGGCAAGCCTCAATTTCTATTACTATGAATGGGAGATAGACGAGAACACCCACGGCAGAACGTATTTTTCGGACATTGACGGCAGGTACCTCTGCGTATACGCCGAAAGCACCAATTTCGGCTATGTTGACGGAAAGATCGTCGATCTCCTCGGGAGCATAAAGCTCGCATAAATCAGTCAATAAATATCTTGCAATATTCCCGATGTTATGCTATACTATACTTGTATGATCATAAAACCGCAAAACGCGGATCGTACGATATAAACAGTTTCGGGGGGATCAATATGAGCAGCTATAATTCAATATCGCTGAAAAAGCTTTACATAACCGCCGCTGTATTCTGCGGCCTTTATATCGTTCTTGCCGTACTGGCTTATCTGCTGTCCGGCACAGTATCAGGTGCTTTCACGGGCTCCGGCAACGACTTCAGACAGGCTCATCCCGAAATGATCATCTCGGGAAAGTGCAAGTTCCTGCTTTGCCTGACTGAGCTGGTATGGGTGCCCTTTATCGCCTATATCATAAGCTGTACAGGCTGGGCGTTTTCGGCAAAGCGCTGCAAGCGCACCCTCAGGGCAGCTCCTGCGCTGTGGGTATTCGCTTTCTTTGCAGAGCATATACTGGCTCTGCTTATCTCCCGCTCGTCAATGACGAAGTATGCTTCCGAAGCATTGCTGATACAGCGCACGGAGTATGTGACCTTCTTCCTGGCGGTGCTCCTTGTGGGAGCGCTGGTGCTCGTATGCACCGCCGCAGCTCTCGGAATAGACGAGGACAGACACGTAAAGCATCTGAAATACAAATGATCCGCAGTATTGCCTTATAACAAGAAGGAAAACACAAATGCAGAAAAGAAAAGGACTTAAGACCGCACTTCTCCTCGCTTTAATATTCTACGGAGTATATTTTTCCCTTAATCTTCTGATGATATTATGCGACCCGCTTCAAAGGCTGGCAGTAGGGCTGTTCAGGAATCAGCCGCCGGACGATAAGCTTTCTGCTCAGGTTAAGGTGATACTTCTGATAACACTGTCACTGGCGATCGTTCCGAATTTTATACTGACTCTATACAATTACAGCAAACCCGACCTCATTAAGCAGCGCGGTGTAATTACCATTGTGCTTTTAGTAGTATTGTCGATCTTATCGGGCATTATTTCTATCCCGCTGGTCATCATAAGACAGCGGCTGATGACTGGCGATGAATACATAATGTTAATATACATGAATTATATCAAAGCAATTCTGAATTATCTCACCGCCGCCGCCACAACAATACTTTACTGCTGTGCGGCCATTGAGATATACAACGGTGCTGAAAAGCCCGCATATCAACCTTATAACGGCGATAATATCAATAACGAAGATACTTTATCTTAATATACAGCGCGTTAAGCATCTTAAGCACAAATAATCATTCAAAAATGATAAATGATATAAGGAAAACTAAAAGGGTAATTTAACTATGAAGAAAATTCTGATAATAATCTCATCTATCATCGTACTTGCAGCAGCAGGTTCTATAGCGTATACATACTATATGACTCACCCTTCTGTGGAATACAAAACCGAAAACTTCAGCTTCAAAGTACCGAAAGGCTTTAAGCTTTTGGATGATAACGGAGTCGGACTATACGATATGTTGTTCAGCGGTCCTTTTCACAGTTGGATCTATTTCGATGACTGTACCTATAACTGTACAGTAAAAGCTTACACAGAATGTTCCGAAAACGAAGCAAAGGCTTTTGATATCGGTTCTGACCTTGAATGTTATTCAGATCATACCACAAATACTCAGTCAGAGCCGCTGATACAATATGTTGCAGGAACTGATACCCGCTTTTTAGATGTAAAGACCAGCTGTTCTTCCATAAAGGCTTTTCTTTCAGAAAAGGCTATAAAGAATATCATGAAGACGGTAAAGTACACTTCGGATTTCAGAATTGCTGATCTTCCCGAAGAATATGACTATCCCTACTTCACCATAAAGACAGGTCATAAATATTTCGCCGCAGATACTGAGAGAAACAACGATTCTCTGCTTGATATCCTGATAAGATATACCGAGGGAGATGATTATGACAACACTTCCTATCCCGAAGTATTTTTGTATGTGACTGAGGCAGGTAAAACAGATCCTCCGTCCGAAAATCTTGACAAACGATATGAAAAATATAAAAGCGGAAATGAATACTTTTTTGATCCTGTACGCGATCAAAAAGAGCTTTTCGGAATCAAATGTGAGTATCTCTGCTTCAAACAAACATATGATGAAGAAATAATAAAATATGAGCAATATGGCTTTGCCAAAGACGATAAATATTACCTTATCACAGCAAAAGGCATCATGAATAAGGATGAAACAGCTATAAGCGAAATGCTTGACGGCATCACAATTAAATAATCTCGTTTAACGGCTTACCATTAAGAATAAATAACTTTTTACATACAGGAGGATCACCCCAATGAAAAACGTATTAGTAGTCGGCGGCGGCGGACGCGAACACGCTATCATAATGAAGCTGGCTGAAAGCCCCAAGGTAGGCAAGCTCTACTGCGCTCCCGGAAACGGCGGTATATCAAAGTATGCCGAATGCTTCAATGTTCCGGCGACCGATGTTGACGGCATAGTTGCTCTCGCCAAGAAGCTCAGACCCGATATGGTAGTAGTGGCTCCCGACGATCCGCTGGTACTCGGCATGGTAGACGCATTACAGGCAGAGGGCTTCATGACCTTCGGTCCAAAAGCCAATGCCGCTATTATAGAGGGCTCCAAGGTGTTCTCAAAGGAGCTCATGAAGAAATACAATATCCCTACCGCTTTCTATGAGGTATTCACTGAGTCCGACAAGGCAATAGCTTACCTCAGGGAGCAGAACAGCTATCCCGCAGTAATAAAGGCAGACGGCCTTGCTCTCGGAAAGGGCGTTATCATCGCTCAGAACGAGGAGGAAGCCGTGGCAGCCGTACATGAAATGATAGACGAGCTCAAATTCGGAAAGAGCTCCGCACGCATAGTTATCGAGGAATTCCTCACAGGCCCCGAGGTTTCGGTGCTCAGCTTCACTGACGGCGTGACCATGGTACCCATGATCTCCTCAATGGATCACAAGCGCGCTCTCGACGGAGACAAGGGTCTCAACACCGGCGGTATGGGAACGGTTTCTCCCAATCCCTGCTATACCGACGAGATAGCAAAGGAGTGCATGGAAAAGATATTCATCCCCACCATTAACGCCATGAACGCCGAGGGACGCACCTTCGAGGGCTGTCTCTACTTCGGACTTATGATAACTCCCAAGGGACCAAAGGTCATAGAGTACAACTGCCGCTTCGGCGACCCCGAGACTCAGGTAGTCCTCCCCATGCTGGACGCGGACCTTTATGAGATATTCGAGGCTATATACAACCACGAACTCGACAAGGTGGATATAAAATGGCATAAGGGCAGCTGCGCCTGCGTGGTAATGGCAAGCGGAGGCTACCCCGAGAGCTATCCCAAGGGAATAAAGATGGAGGGCTTTGACGAAAAGGGACAGGTCGAGGGCTGCTTTGTGTACCACGCCGGAACAAAGCTTGGCGAAAACGGCGAGTTTCTTACCAACGGCGGCCGTGTCATCGGCGTGACCGCAAAGGGAAGCACTCTTCAGGAGGCTCTTGACAAGGCTTATAAGGGAGTATCAGGTATAAGCTTCGATGGAGCTCATTACAGGAAAGACATCGGACAGAGAGCGCTGAAGGCGCTCGGTTAAGGAGCTGCTTATGCATGAAAAGCTTAATAACGGACTGAAATACTGTATGATCGGCAATCTGCTGTTTCTGTTATTCGGTCTAATATGTTTCATCTATTACAAGACCTTCAATGAACATTCCGTATTCTCAAAGGCTCTGGAGATAACTGCCTACGCCTGCGAATTCGGCGGATTCACCATACTTCTCTGGGGTGACTGGCTCATATCCACGTCCGCAAGAGACAGAGGGATCATGAAGCTGTGCCTGACGCTGTACATCTTCCTTGAGGCTCTTATGATGGTGCTGGAGATCAACTCCTTCAGGTTCTCCTTCTACAAGCCCTATTCCCTGCTGCTTGCGATAATTCATTCGGGAATATCGGGATTTGTTTGTCTTTCGTTCCTACAGATGGAAAAGGACAACAAGAAGCTGGAACGTCTTGTTGTTCTGTGCATAGCCATTATGTTCGGCGGAATGTTCGGCAATATACTGGGAATAAGGATATATTTCAGCATCATCGCAAACGCTATAGCATTTGCCCTTCTGTTCTACGGTATGCGCAGACTTATCCTGCGCGAGGACCTCGACGTTGACTGCCACGGCGATAGGGCAAGAGTTGCGGAATATAAAAGTACATTCGTTGACGATTAAGAAAAACCGCCTGCATATGCAGGCGCTTTTTTAGTAGTTAGTTGTCAGTGAGCAGTATCAGGGCAGCAAAAAGCCGCGCCTGTATTTCTATTGACAATTCTTCTGCTTTGCTGTATAATAATTACCAATATATTTAATAATTTATTATCAGGAGGCCATAAAATGGACGGTACGGCATTAATAATATATCTAACGCTTTTTGGTGTGGGCGCAGTCTGCGGATTCATATGGCTGATACTCCTGATAATCGGCTGTGTTAAAAAGAACAAAAAGCGAATCCTGTTATCATTTACTCCACTTGGAGCATTTTTAGTAATTGCAGGCGGTATATTTGCATATGACGCTGTAAAAAGGCATATTTTTGAAAATATCCCATGCCTTGAGGTAAAAAATAATATGGTAACTATCCTGAACAATGGCACGGGCTCAATGGGAAGCAGCTCTAAATATATTCTTGCGGAAGAAGAGGGAAACGGCAGTCTCGTTATTAAAAGCACTGAAAAAAGTGATATTGGATATAAAGGCAATGTCTTCAAAGCTTATGACGACAGTATTTTAACGGAAATAGATCAGCCTTTCTACAGTTCTCATATCCATGAAAAATTCGGGTATACATTCAAAGCCAATAAAACAGGAACTGTATATGTGTGCATACTGGAACGGGACTGCGGAAGTCCTGCATATCTTGATATTTATAAGGTTACTGCCGATGATAACATGGCTGTAACAGTAAATAATTACAAGCATATAGATTGTGATGATAATTTCAGGAATGAATTGCCCGAGGAGTTTTCATTTCTTACGGAAGTATTTGATGAACTGAATAAAAACTAAAACAAAAAGGCGAACCTTTCGGTTCGCCTTTATTATTTTTCAACATCAAAATGCCGTAAACGATGTACAAGTCTCATTCCCGTTAAGAGTAAGCGAGCTTGCAAGCGTCAACGTGGCAAGCCAGCGGGAGCTCCCCGCTTAATACATTCCGCCTGCGGGCATTGCGGGAGCTGCCGGTGTATCCTCCTTGATGTCAGCTACAAGGCTCTCTGTTGTAAGAACCATTGAAGCTACGGAAGCTGCGTTCTGGAGTGCACTTCTTGTAACCTTGGTAGGATCAACGATACCTGCGGGTATCATGTCTGTGTAAACCTCGTTGTATGCGTCAAAACCGTAGCCAATCTTGCGTGAACGAACGATCTTGTCAACGATAACGCTTCCCTCAAGACCTGCGTTCTCAGCGATCTGACGTACAGGAGCCTCGAGTGCCTTGAGTATGATCTTTGCACCTGTCTTCTCGTCGCCCTCAAGTGTGGGAATAAGCTTGTTTACAGCGGGCATTGCATTTACGAATGCTGTACCGCCGCCTGCTACGATACCCTCCTCAACTGCTGCCTTTGTAGCTGCAAGAGCGTCCTCGATGCGGAGCTTCTTCTCCTTCATCTCGATCTCTGTAGCTGCGCCTACCTTGATTACCGCAACACCGCCTGCAAGCTTTGCAAGTCTCTCCTGGAGCTTCTCGCGGTCGAAGTCAGATGTGGTGGTCTCGATAGCGTTCCTGATCTGGGCAACTCTTGACTTGATAGCCTTCTTGTCGCCTGCACCGTCAACGATGATGGTGTTCTCCTTCTGGATAACTACCTGCTTAGCCTGGCCGAGCTGCTCGACTGTTGTCTCGTTGAGCTCAAGTCCGAGCTCGGAGGATATTACCTCGCCGCCTGTGAGGATCGCAATATCCTTCAGCATTTCCTTGCGTCTGTCGCCGAAGCCGGGAGCCTTTACAGCCGCTACCTTGAATGTGCCTCTGAGGTTGTTGAGTATGATAGTTGTGAGAGCCTCGCCTTCAACGTCCTCGGCAATGATAACGAGCTTCTTGCCCATCTTCACGATCTGCTCAAGAAGGGGAAGTATCTCCTGGATAGATGAGATCTTCTTATCTGTGATAAGTATGAAAGCGTCGTCGTAAACAGCTTCCATCTTGTCTGTATCCGTTACCATGTAGGGTGAGATGTAGCCTCTGTCGAACTGCATACCCTCAACTACCTCACTGTAGGTCTCGGCGGTCTTGCTTTCCTCTATAGTGATAACGCCGTCGGAGGTAACCTTTTCCATTGCCTCTGCAATGAGCTTGCCCACGTTCTCGTCAGCGGACGATACCGTACCTACTCTTGCGATGTCCTCGCTGCCTGTAACAGCCTTGGAGTTGTCAACGATAGCCTTTACAGCTGCGTCAACAGCCTTAGCGATACCCTTCTTGAGAACCATGGGATTAGCGCCTGCTGCGATGTTCTTCATGCCCTCGCGGACGATAGTCTGAGCAAGGAGAGTAGCGGTTGTTGTACCGTCGCCTGCTGCATCGTTGGTCTTTGTGGCAACTTCCTTGACGAGCTGAGCGCCCATGTTCTCGAAAGCGTCCTCAAGCTCGATGTCCTTGGCGATAGTAACGCCGTCGTTTGTGATAAGGGGAGCGCCGAACTTCTTGTCAAGAACTACGTTCCTGCCCTTTGGACCCATTGTTATCCTTACTGTGTCGGCAAGCTTGTCGATGCCTGCCTGAAGTGACTTTCTTGCGTCTTCGCCGTACTTTATATCCTTAGCCATTGTAAAAAACTCCTTTATAATATAGTTTAGAATTGAGAGTTAAGAGTTGCGGTGTCCCCTTACGGGGACAAATCTAAAAGTCTTTTTAATTGATCGACGTAAGCCGATACATTAACTTTCAACTCTCCACTCTCAACTCATTACGCATTACTTAACTGTTGCGAGAATGTCTTCCATCTTGACGATGATGTACTCTTCGCCCTCGAGCTTTACATTAGTGCCCGAATACTTTGAAATGAGGACCTTGTCGCCCTTTTTAACTTCCATTTTAACATCGCTTGTTCCGGGACCTACTTCAACTACCTGAGCTACCTCGGGCTTTTCCTTAGCGGAGCCTGAAAGAATGATACCGCTCTTGGTGGTCTCCTCAGCCTCTACCATTTTAACGACAACTCTGTCCTGTAAAGGTTTGATAGTCATAATATATACCTCCTGAAATAATTGATCAGTACGTTATGTTTAGCACTCTTTCTCTATGAGTGCTAATTATATTTTACCACCTTTTTACAATAAATCAAGTCTTTTCTGCAAGCTTTCACAATTTTTGGCATTGTACACAAATATGAACGCTCTTAGTGAAAATTTATGTGTCTATGGCAGCTTTTTCCGACCTGCTTCCGCCGTATTCCCGCATAACCATTACCGTCATAGCCACAAGCAGAAGCGACGGGACCGGCGATCTGTCCTTTACCGCGGCAGCCGTGGATACTGCCAGTGTTTCGCCTGCCGTCATCACGGGAGCTATGGTACGGCATATGAAAAAGCTCAGCACAGCCGCAGCAGCTCTCATTGCTATAAGAGGCTTCAGCGACAGCCTCCCTGCCGTCAGCGCTCTCAGCTGAAAGAGCACACATACTCCGCCGAACGATGTCAGCCCGCTTATATAGGGCAGCAGCCGCAGGTCGCCGCGGGGAAAACTTCCGATATTTGTAACATCAAGAAATGCGGCGGCCAGCGCCTCGCCGCTTATGCGGCCGAGGCCGGGGAGCTTCCCGAGAAGCTCCCCGGCTGCTGCCACGGCTCCAATACAGTAAAAGAATGCGGCAGCAACAGAAAAGGCAGTTATAGTCATACATATATCCGCCATTGCCCTGCCGCTGCGAAGAACGCATTCGCTGAGCATGTACGGCGTTATCCTTACGGGAGAGCACCGTTGGGTCTCATCTGCCGTTTTTCTCAGTAACGGGGACATGAAAACCGCAAGCAACAAATTTGCGGCTGCATTTGAGACAAATATGACTCTCCCTGCTGTGGAAGAACAGTATAGCTGCCGCGATATGAAGCCGGATATAAAAGCAGGCCCGGCTCCGTAGCACAGGCCTGCAAGGAGCTCTCCGCGGCGTTTTCCGATACGCCCCGCAGCATGAGCCTCACAGAGCATTTTCACTCCCACGGGATAACCTGCAAGCATACCGAAAATAAATACGGGCAGCTCACTGCTGTTCATGCCGAACAGCAGACGGCTCAGCCGCCCCGTAAGCCGCGGGACAAGTCCCGCGGCTCCGCACTTAACTATCAGCGATGAGGCGGCAAGCATGGCAAACAGTGAGGGTATCACCACTTCGGTGCACCTCCCGAGACTTTCGCTGACTGCCGCAGCAGCCGCTGCGGGTTCAAGGAGACAGAACAGGAACATCACTGCCGCTCCTGCGATACCTGCTGCTCTCAGAGCGTTTTCCTCCCATATCCTCATAATCATCACCCTGTTAATCATATTATTAAAAGTGAGAAAATATACGGGAGTGAGGATATGTTTGAAGCTTTTTCGGAGCGTGCCCGCAAAGCACTTGACCTCGACACGGATATACACATATCGGGAAACAGAGAGGTGGTCATAGACAACTGCCGCAGGATTGAGGAATACAACGAGGTATTCATGCGGCTTTCCACGGGGAGAATATGGATAAATATCCGCGGCAGCGGACTCAGAGCCTACGACTTCAGAACAGGCGGGCTGGTGGTCAGAGGCTCGATAGAGCATATAGAATTTGAAAGGAGCAAAAAAAATGAAGCTGATACAGGCGGACAGACTGAGGGTAAACGCAAGCGGAAAAGACCTTTACAGATTCATCAACGCCATACATGACAGCCGCATAGAGTGTCTGAGAGAATACTGCCGCGGCGGTGTACTCTACTGCGATATTCCGCGAAGCGACCTGAACAGGCTGCAAAAAGCAGCCGCCGAATACGGTATAGAGCTGAAAACTGCCGAATACGACAGCCTTCCCGCACGCATACGCCGATACCGCAAGCGCACGGGACTGATAATAGGTGCCGTTCTGGCCGCATTCATAGCCCTGTACTTTTCAAGGGTCGTCGTTACCATAGATATAGAGGGAAATTCCTCCGTAAGCGACGAGGCAGTCCTTGCCGCCCTGGGAGAGCTGGGCGTCAGCGAGGGAACTCCCCTGCGGAGCATAGATATGAAGTACTGCGAGGAGAAGCTCCGCACCATGGTAGACGGCATAGCGTGGGCGGGTATGCACCGAACAGGCAGCAGGATAGCCGTACAGATACGGGAAAAGGTCCCCGCTCCGGAAATGGTGCGCGGGAGAGTGCCCTGCAATGTAGTTGCAAGCCGTGACGCGGAAATAAGCGCCGTTATAGTTAAGAACGGTATGCTCATGCACAGGGTGGGAGATTACGTCCGGAAGGGCACCCTCCTCATAAGCGGCGTCAGGACAAACTCCCATGACAGGACCTTCGTTGACCATGCCATGGGCGACATCCGCGGTATCTACGAGGAAAAGGTCTCCTTTTCGGGAGCCTTTGCCGCGGAAGTCCAAGTAACGACCGGCAGGGCCGAAAAAAGGCGCAGTCTCAGTTTCTTCGGTCTCAGGATGCCGCTTTCCTTGGGGGAAAGCCGTTTTGAACGCAGTCGCTCACATATCTCGGAAAAATACCTTCATATTTTCGGGAAAGAGCTGCCGATAGGCATATTGACCGAGCGTATCGCGGAGACCGTCACCGCCCTGTCGGAACTCTCCGAAAAGGAGCTCACCGACCGCCTCATGGAACGGGTCTATCTCTACGAAAAGAACTTCCTTGCAGACGATACCGAGATACTCGGCCGCGAAATAGCTCCAAGGATCACAGAGGACGGGGTCACCCTCGATGTGACGTACAGGCTCGAGGGCAGTATCACCGAGGAAAGGGACATTTTTATCGACAAACTGTCTGCGCGGAAATAAAACAAGTCCCACAGACGTTATTTTTCACAAAAAATATTGACAAACGGCTGCGATCAAGTTAAAATAGTAATAAGGGGATCGTTTTTGTATTTATGGGAAAGACTTTCCGCGGCAGGATTTTTATGGGATATTTCTCCCTGCCGTACAGCTCGGCACCTGAATGCAGAAAGAAAATTCTCGGTCTCCGCCCTCGCTCCGAAGCCTGCGGGCTCACAGACTGTAAGGCAGTTTTTTCCGTCCTAACAGTTTGTTGACGAATCGGAAAAAAACGGGGAATAATTTAGTAATAATGCGTTCACAAACACCGCTGATAAATGAAAATCAGATGAAATCGGCAGCACTTTTCTTGACAACCGCAGGTCTGTATCGTATAATGATCTTGTGGCACAAGGGGTGTGCCTTGGGGGTGCCCTACACATTATTACATGAAACAGGAGGATTATAAAAATGGGTGTATTCAAGAGATTAAGCGACCTTCTCAAGTCAAACGTAAACGATCTTATCGACAGGGCTGAGGATCCCGAGAAGATGGTCAAGCAGATCATAATCGATATGCAGACCGAGCTGACAAAGGCTACTCAGAACTACGGCAAGGCCAAGGCAAGCGAGCGCCTCGCCGAGAAGAAGTACCTCGACGCTCAGAAGATCTCGGAAAGCTGGGAGGCAAAGGCTAAGAACGCTCTCGCAAAGGGCGATCAGGAGCTTGCCAAGCAGGCTCTGGCAAGAAAGGTCAAGGCTGATGAGGATCTCGTAAATTATAAGGAGATGTATGAGTCTATCTCCTCACAGACAGACGCTATCGGCGATCAGGTAGAAGTGCTCAAGTCAAAGCTTGAAGAGGCAAAGAACCGTCAGGCAATGCTCATCGCACGTTCACAGATGGCCGACACAAAGAAAGAGCTGGCTAAGGCAGCAGGAAGCTTCGACGGCAATTCATCCTTCGAGAAATTCCAGAGAATGGAAGAGAAGGTTAACCGCAAGGAAGCTGAGGCTGACGCATTCACAGAGATCGCAGGCGATGTTCTCAACGGCGGAAGCGGCGACGAGCTCACAGATTCCTTCGAGAAGCTTGAGTCCGACGCAAAGGTAGCTGCCGAGCTCGAAAGACTCATGGCTGAGATGAACGGAGGCGCTCCCGCACAGGACGCTGAGTGACCGTCAGATATTAAAAAGGACTGTTGATATGAGCCGCAGGAAAAAAAATGAGTATTCCGCAAAAAGAATGCTGAGGGAGTCGATGCCCATACTCGGCGCGATATTCCTTGTAATAGTCTCAGTATCATATATTCTCTTCCGCAGCTGGAGCAATAAGCTCTACTACGAAAAGTGGAAGGAATATGAGGATTGCGGTATCTGAATAAAGCACAATAGCCCCGAAGCGATAAGCTTCGGGGCTGTTATTATTTCAGCGGCGACACACGGACGCAGTACGCAAAAAGCTCCCCGCATCATCGGGGAGCTTTCGTTTCATCTGTTATTTTCAGGCTTCAAGGCTGCTTATAGCGCCGAGGAGATACTTCTGTATCTTTGCCGCATCAAGATTGGTTATACCGTTCCTGTTGCCCTCAACGTCGCCGTTAAGTTTGCCCTGCTTTGTGATATGGTGAGAATCCGAGCCCTCAAGTCCGTACTTGTTGGGATTTGAGATGGACTGCATGATAAGCACGGCGTCAGCCATATCCACACCGTCATCACAGTTTGCGTCACCGTACTTTGTAACGCTGTCGGGACCGTCGTCGCCGGATTTGGCAGTTGTAGTGGTTACTGTCACCTGTTCCGCGGTAGTTGTAACAGTTGTAGCGGTCTCCTTCGTAGTAGTCGTTGTTTCCGCTGTGGCAGTTGTAGTTGTGGTAGTCTCGGTGGGCTTTGCAGTAGTGGTAGTAGTTATAGGTCTGGGATTGTCGCTGCCCGAGCTGCCCATACCGTCAGCCTTTGTTCCGTCAGGCTCCTCACCGTAGTAGAGCTTACCGTTCAGATAAACGGGAACATAGGGAGACATAACACCAATCACAGAGCCGTCTGCTCCTGTGGAAGTCTTGCCGAGCGCCTTTGCCGAGAAGTCGTTGGAGGAATCCCAGCCGCTGCCGTAATCGGGCATTACAAGCGCAAGGAGTATCTCGCACTGCTGCTGACCCTCGGATATGGGAAGAACCACACGTCCGTCGGGAAGTTTAACTTCGATGTAATAGATGTTTCCGCTGTACTGAATGGGCTTTGAGATCTCTGCCGCCTTATATCCCTTGCTTGCGTACATCTGTGCCTGGTCGCGGTCGCAGCGGATAACGAGATCCTCGGGCTTCTTGCCTGCCGAGATAACCTCGCTGAGGTCCATGAAGTATCTGAAAGAGATATTGTCCTCAACTCTTGCAGGCCATGCAGAGTGGTTTGTCACCTTGAAGCTTATGGTCTGTCCGCTTGAATCGCCGCCCTTTGACAGCACCTCAACGTAGAACTCGGGACCGTCGTGGGTCTCGGGCTGAGGGAAGGAAGGATCCTTGGTTCCGCCGTACTTGTCGATCATCTTGCAGAGCATTGCAGTAAAGCCTGCGTTGTAGTCCGTAGCCACCTCGTTGTTGATGAAGTCGTCACGGCTGTCCTTGTATGAGCCGTCCTGATTGGGGCCTCCTACGAGAGCTCCGTAGAGGATATGGCGTGTATGGGAAGGATCATATACCGAGTTCTTCCATGAACCGTGAGCTGTACGGTGATGAGGATTCTGGGGATACTTATCGCCGAAGCCGATCATATAGCTGCGCTTGTCGGGATTGTCGCCGAGAGAGTAGTTTACCTGAGTCTCTGCGAACTGCATATACTTATCGGTTTCGGATTTGAGGATAGTGTCGCTTGCTACCGAAGCAAGGAAAGCAGCCGTATTGGCATATCTGAGTGAGCCCCAGCTGTCAAGCCAGCGGAGTCCGCCTGATACGGTCTTCTCCTCCTCGCCGCTTATCCAGCGGTCGATGTGCTTCTTTACGTGTGCAATGGCGCTTGAATCCTCTGTATTTATAGCATAGAGGAGCATAGCGCCCTGAAGGTTATCGTCCCAGCAGTGGCACCAGCCGTAAGCTATTGTATCGCCCTCGCCCAGCATCTTGTCAAGCTTGGGGATATAGCCCTTGGCGTCTTCAAGGTAGCCGCTGTCTCCCGTTGCGATGTACATCCAGTTTGCTGCATAGAAGAGCTGATCGTAAAGATGTCTCGACTGATAGAAGCCCTGAGCGTCGCTTGCGTTGTATACATCATCGCTGGGGTTAGCCTTTGCCAGATTGTATATATTCTCTGCGTGCTTTATGTAGTCAGCCTTCTTGTTTGCGGAAATATCTCCGTCAAGGGCTGCCGCACCTGCTGCAAGAGCCGCTGCCATCTCGCCGAATACCGCAGTACAGCCCTTTGAAGACTTGAGAGCGGCACGGGCTTCGTCAATTGAATGTGAGTTGTCCTCCATTCCGTATTCCAGAAGCTCGGCAGGTCCCCACCATGTGTGGTCATGCTTGCCGATACCCACCTGATACACTACCTCCGAGCCCTTGTCGCAGTCTGCAAGATAGTCGAGAACGAACTCGAGGTTATTGACATATGTCTCCTTGAGACCTGCCTTCGCTACGCCCTCGGGATACTGATAAAGTCCCCATGCCAGCATGGAAGCCGAATAAGCCATAGGAAGATTGAACTTGACATGGTCTCCTGCGTCGAACCAGCCGCCGAGAACAGGATCCTGCATAGCGGAATCGGCCTTCCATTCAACTCTGTTCCATTCGGGCAGAGGTCCTGCCTGCTGTGCCTCATAGAAGTACAGGGACTTGTCAAGCGCATCTGCATAATTGAATTTTCCGTCTGCCGCATCTGCGTCCATAACGCCGGTAGGTAGCGGCGATACGGCCGAGGCTGCCAGAAGGACAGCGGAAAGAACTCCGCCTGTCAGTTTTTTCAGCATAGTAAAACTCTCCTCTCATTTTATATTGCCCCGCATACAGCGGAGCTTCCTCACGAGTATACCATAGCTATACATCTTAGATTATGCCACATAAAGCCCGAAATGTCAAGTCAATAAATGCGGATAACAGGATATATCGCAGAATTACAGCTCCGGTTTCATTGTAATCACCAAATAGGCCTTATAAAATTTGTATAAAATGACATCTGTTATTTAAATGACAATCGATCTGAATTATGATATAATAGTATATGAATATGATATAGGGGGTATATCTATGAAAAAAATACTTAAGCTCATTCCTCTGATCGCTGTCCTGATCGGACTGGTCATCATACCCGTCAGGGTCAGGGCACTTGATTTCGGCGACTTCTCCGGCGATTCCGACTACGGCGGTGGTGGTGGCGGCGGCGGTGGCGGCGGCGGTGGCGGCGGCGGCGACAGCAGCGGCAACGCCGAGCCCCTGACCCCTGAAGAGGGGCTGTGTGTCGTTCTATGTATGCTTAGCAGCACAGTCATTTTAATACCGCTGGTTATATACAGCCAAAAAGAAAACAAACGGCTTATGGGTGCTGAATATAACTCGTCTGATTTTAATATTACCGGACTGCAAAAACAGACGATTATAATAAGATCGACCCAAGCTTCTCGCCCGCCAGATTCAAAACAAAGATCTCGGAGCTGTATGTTCTCTTCCAGAATGAATGGCAGCGCAAGGACATATCATCGCTCAGGCCTTATCTTACTTCGGCGCTGTTCGATCAGATGGACAGGCAGCTTGACAAATACCGCAAAAACGGTCAGACCAACTGCGTCGAGGACATCTCTGTGCTCAATGTACTTATAAGAGGCTGGAAACAGGAAAAAGGCACGGATATAATGGTGGTAATGCTGGATACAAAAATAACCGATTACGTTGTGGATGACAATACCGGCGACATCGTGCGCGGAAGCAGGGATGAAGAAAAATACATGTGCTATGAATGGACCCTTGTCCGCACCACAGGCGTCATATCCTCACGCTCCGCCGGCATTACGGGACAGACCTGCCCGAAATGCGGCGCCCGTGTGGACGTGAACCAGTCCGCTGTCTTCAATTACTGCGGAACCGTAATTGAAGCGGAAAAATTCGACTGGGCAGTACGCAATATCAGAGGAATATCTCAGCGTACAGTAAAAAAATCAATGATAAACAAGGAGTAAATCATGAAGAATTCCGGAAAAAATAATCTTACTTCCATATTATTCATAAGTATTTTCATTGTACCGTTAATAATCTGTATTATCAGCATACATGAGTCAGGAACAGACAGGGACTTTGGTTTTGTTCTTTTCGTTTTAATGATTATTGCAGTTATATTCGGCTTTGCTTATTATATCAAAAGTCAGAAAACCATTGAATCAGATAAATTTCAGATCCGCAAGTCAATGGTCAAAAACAAGCTGAACAATATCAACTCCTACATGGCAAAGGAGCCTGATTTCTCGCCTTCGGAATTCAAGGAAAAAGTTGCCAATCTCTATATCCGTTTGCAGAACTGTATCGAGGATAAGAATGTTGAAGAGCTCACACCGTACCTCACGGAAGATATGATAAACTCGCTCAAGGACATAATCGCTGATCTGAAACAGAAAGGCCAGACCAACTATATAGAGCGCGTTGCCGTTCTCGGCACCGATCTTGTAGGCTGGAAAAATGTGAACGGTTCGGATATAATGTTCATACGTATGAACACAAGAGCTGTGGACTATATAAAACAGGACGGCACGGACAAAGTAATCAGCGGCAGTCCCACAGCGGAAAAATTCAGCACCCATGAATGGCAGCTCGTCCGCAGCTCCGATGCAAAGTCCTCGGGGCATTCCGGCATCACCAGCCAGACCTGCCCGAAATGTGGAGCGCAGATAGATATAAACCGTTCGGCATTATGCCCTTATTGCAGCTCTGTACTTGATACGGACGACTTCGGCTGGAAAATATGCTCCATGTCCACTGACTGAGATAAAGGATACTGTTTGATATGGGAGAAATACAATGATTCTATCTATTATAAGGCAAATGCTTTTTATATGGACAGTTGATGTTTTAGATGCCATACATGATGTTTTAGATGTTATATGCAAATTCCTGTCTTATATTTTTGTTGGAATAATATTTCTTCTGGCTTTTGTCTATATCTTTTGGCCTGCTTTTGTAGCTGTTTTAATAGTGATTCTTATAATCAAAAAAAGAAAGAAGTATATCAATCAGGTAATGAATACTGAAGGAACAAAGCTCAGGACAGTAAAGGAGTATATAAAAACATATCCCTCATTCTCGGCAGCCAGATTCAGAAAAGGCTTATCAGACCTGTTCAGCCGCTATCAGAACGCATTATGCACAAAAGACCCAAGCGGTCTCAGAAATGAGATCTCATCCTTGCTATATGCGCAGCTCGAAAGTGAAATAAAAGGATACAGACGTATCTCTCAGACCTATCACGCCGATAAGCTATACATCTCTCAGGATCATATTCTCGGCTGGCGCAATGAAAATGATCGTGATGTAATGATAGTATCGCTAAAAACTCAATTCAGGGAATATGTGACCGACGATAATACAGGCGAGGTCGTAAGCGGAAGCAAAGATAATTTCCGGATCAAGAATTATCTTCTTGAATGTGCCCGTACAGCAGGTGTGCGCAATGCCGGTTCCGTAAACGAAACAGCTTCAAGGACCTGTCCGAAATGCGGTGCAGATCTGGAGATGAACCAGTCAACAAAATGCCCTTACTGCGGCAGCATGATCTCTTCATCGGATTTTGACTGGATACTCAGCAGTATAAAGGAAGTCACGCCTTAAGACGACAAAAGGAGGACATATGAGAAAAGCAGGAAAAATCTTACCATTGATACTGCTTATAATAGGCATATTCTTCATACCTCTCTGCGCTCATGCAGAGAAGTCCGAAAAGGATTTCGGAAATATCGCCGGCGACAGCGATTACGACTACGACAGTGTCTGGGAGGTGGAAACTCCTACCACAGCTCCCCAATACAGCGGGAGTACAGAGGAGGACAGCAGCGGCTGTATGGGCTGCGACGGCTGCTTCGGTATAGAACAAGGAGTTCATACTTCTTGCGTTAGTCGTGGTGCTTGTCGTTACCGTTATCGGTATAATCATTATGAATATCGATGAAGCCAGGGCAAAGCGCCGTGCACGCAGAGCCGAAAAGAAGAAGGAGCGTGAAGCAAAGCTTTCCGACGATTCCCACAAGCTCCGCCCCATATCCGAATACCTCAGCCTTGACCCTTCCTTCTCGCCCGAAGCCTTCAAAAGTACTGTCTCCGAGCTCTATGTGAGTCTCCAAAAGGGCTGGCAGGAAAAGGATATATCTTCATTCCGCCCGAACATGACAGACGCGTTCTATGCTCAGATGGAACGGGAGCTGGATAAATACCGCACCAAAAAGCAGACCAACTGTATCGAAAAGATCTCGGTATTCGGCACAGAGATACTCGGCTGGCGTCAGGACGGCGGCAAGGATATGATAATAGTACAGCTCCGCACCTATATCATCGACTACGTCAAGGACGACGTCACGGGAGCGCTGATCCGCGGGAACAAGACCTCGAGAAAGAACATGGTATACGAATGGACCATGATAAGGACCTCGGGCATGAAGACCGAGGATTCCTCCGTGGCAATTGAGGTGACATGCCCGAAATGCGGCGCTAAGGTCATGGTAAATCAGACGGCAAAGTGTGAGTTCTGCGGAACTCTCCTGACCTCCGACAGGTTCAACTGGGCGCTCAGCAATATCACCGGCCTGTCGCAGCACACCATAAAATAAAGACTTTCACAGCTTCTTCAATATCCGGGGGGAATAATGGAGAAAAAACTGCTTATATGCGACTCTTCCGTCTCTCTCGGCAGACTGCTGGCACGCAGGTTCACAAACAGCGGCATACCCGCAGACTGCTGCCGCGGGTTTCTGTCAGATATAGAGGCACGATGCACGGAACGCTCCTACAGCAGCGTCATGCTGTTCGCGTTTTTCCACGACAAAAAGCTGTCGGAACTGATAAAACGCCTGAAACAGAAGGGGATCAAGGTATTTATCGGACTGTACGATCCGTCGCCCGCCGTATACGATACATTCCGCAAGGCGGGAGCGGCACGCTGCTTCACCATGCCCTGCTCTGTAAACGAGCTCTGCCGCAGAATAATGATATATATCGGCGCCGATGGCGGTCTGCTGACGCAGATAGAGATATTTCTCGAGGAATACGGCTTTCCGAGAAATCTTCAAGGCTTTTACTACCTTGCAAAGGCATCAGAGCTTTGTCTCAGGGCTCCCGAAAGACTGTGGGGCGGTATGACCGGTATATACGAGGAGGTTGCAGGGAGCTTCGGCACAAAGCCCTCCCTCGTGGAAAGGGCTTTAAGGAACCTTGGCAGCCACATGACGCTCACCTCATCGGTATACAGGCTTACGGAAGGCAGATTTGACGAAAGACCGACAAATACAGAGCTGATATGCGCCGTCTGCGATACGTTCGCAAGAATGTATCCGGCAGTATGCGGAAACGGCTTGAGGTATTAATTTTTTATCGGATTTTGATTGACATTTTTCGCTTTTTGCTGTATAATTAACTTAATATAATATTTGATACGGAAGGAAGGTATCCATACAATGGCCAACGAAAAAAATCCAAAGGTCCTGATAGTTGACGATGATAAAAATATCTGCGATCTTCTCAGACTTTACCTTGAAAAAGACGGTTACAGCGTTCTTCTCTGTCACGACGGCGACGACGCTGTCGTTAAATTCAAAGCTCTTAGCCCCGATATGGTGCTGCTCGATATTATGCTTCCGGGTAAGGACGGCTGGCAGGTATGCCGCGAGATTAGAAAGATCTCCAACGTTCCGATAATAATGATAACCGCCAAGGGCGAGACCATAGACAAGGTAATAGGTCTTGAGCTCGGTGCGGACGACTATATAGTAAAGCCCTTTGACGCAAAGGAGGTCATTGCCCGTATCAACGCTGTAACACGCCGCGTGGGAACAGGTATGGCCGAGCCGGAATCAAAGGAAGTACACTACGACAGGCTCTCCGTTAATATGGACAGCTACGAGCTGAAGGTAAACGGAAAGAATATCGATACTCCCCCGAAGGAGCTGGAGCTCCTTTATTACCTTGCTTCCAATCCGAACAGAGTTTATACCCGCGATCAGCTCCTTGACGAGGTCTGGGGCTTCGAGTACTACGGCGACTCAAGAACTATAGACGTTCATATCAAGCGTCTCCGCGAAAAGCTCGAAGGCGTTTCCGACAAATGGACCCTCAAGACTGTATGGGGCGTGGGATATAAATTTGAAGCAGAAGAAGAGGAATAAGTTCTCACACATCAAAACACCAAGGGGACGCTTCCGTCCCCTTATTTTGTATAGAGGTGATACTGCTTGAAAGGGAAAAAGAGCTCCTACGACAAGCTTTTCAGATACCTGGTATTTATCGTTCTTTCAATAAATATACTCATAGGCGTTATACTTATAACTGTCAGCTCGTCTGTATACAAATCCGCAAAGCTCGGCGAGGTCCAGTCCATAGGCGACCTTTTCATAAGCTGCGTCAAGAAGGATTACTCCAAGTCTCTGGATATACGCTCGGAGATGACGAAAAGCCTGCATGAGGAGTTTTCCGCCGAATACCGCCTGATGATATATCTCTATGACGAAAACGGCAACTGCGTCCTCTCAGACGCGGATTACGATCCCGAGCCGCGTAAGATCATAAAAAACAGTGAAAAGATGTCCGTGGATGAGATGAAAAAGCTGGACGGCAAGGATTACCTCGACTTTGACACCCAGAACATCTCCACCGACAAGCCCTATGTGCTGTACGGTACGGTGTTCTTCATAAAGGGCGAGAACGAGGTCATACCCACCCGTATGTATGCGAAGATCTACAGCCGCTCAAATGATATAAATTCGTTTTCCTTCAAGATAGCCATTGCCTACTCGCTTTTCTGCGTACTGAGCATACTGCTCCAGCTGCTTCTCATAAAGCACCGCTTTGCAAAGCTGGCGGCATACGAAAGCGAATTCAGGCGCATAAGTGAGCAGTTTGCAAAGCGCGACTTCTCGGAGAAGATACCCACTGACGTTCCCAATACCAACCACGAAATAGCCGATTACGTCAACGCTGTAGCGGATGACGTTGCCAAGAGCGAGGAGACCAGCAAGACCTTCATAGCCAATGTCTCCCACGAGCTCAGGACCCCTATCACCACCATAGGCGGATTTGTGGACGGTATCCTCGACGGCACCATACCCAAGAGCCGTCAGGTGGAATACCTTGACCTTGTATCAAAGGAGATAAAGCGTCTGAGGATACTCATTTCCTCAATGCTGAATATGTCCCGTTTTGAATCGGGCACTCTCCGTCCGAATTTCCGCGACTATAACCTTACGGAGATAGTTATACAGACCGTCCTCATGTTTGAGAAAAAGATCGAGGACAAGCACCTTGAGGTGGAGGGACTCGGAAGCGAGCGTATGTCCGCAGACGTGGATCCCGATCTCATACAGCAGGTAGTATACAACCTCGTGGAAAACGCGGTAAAATTCGTAAACGAAGGCGGTACTCTCACATTCCGCTTTGAACGATCCGTAAACGGTATGTGCACCATAGGCATAAAGAATACGGGCGAAGGTCTGAAGAACGACGAGATAACACAGGTGTTCGACAGGTTCTACAAGACCGATTCCTCAAGAGGCAAGGACACCACAGGCCTCGGTCTCGGCCTTGCAATATCGAGAAAGATAGTGCATCTTCACCACGGTCATATAGTTGTAAAGAGCGTATACGGAGAATACACGGAATTCCTTATACAGATACCCGAAAAACAGCCTAAAAAGAAAGGATAAACAATGGACGAAAGAGATAATTTGTATCAGGGACGCCCCTATATGGACGACGCTCCCGGACCTTACGTTCCCAAGCACGAAAAGCCCGCTTCCGAAAGCTCATATGACGGTGCAGTCAGCAGCGAGGGGCAGAATTACAGTCAGCAGCAGAGCTACGGTCAGCAGCAGAACTACGACCGGCAGCAGAGCTACGGTCAGCAGCAGAACTACGGCCAGCAGCAGAACTACGGTCAGCAGCAGAGCTACGGCCAGCAGCAGAATTACGGTCAGCAGCAGAACTACGACCAGCAGCAGAGCTACGGTCAGCAGCAGAACTACGGTCAGCAGCAGAGCTACGGCCAGCAGCAGAATTACGGTCAGCAGCAGAGCTACGGCCAACAGCAGAACTATAACAGGCAACAGGGCTACGATCAGCCCCGCCGTCCCGTATACGATAAATTCATGTATGAGCCCATAGGCTTTGAGGAACTGGAAAAGCAGCAGCGTGCCTCCTCAGAAATGAATGCCTTTGCAGAACAGGTAGCACGCCGCAACAGCGAGTCAGTTATAATGAAACTCTTTGTTGCCCTTATTGCAGTGGCGCTGGGCGTTTCCATATTCGGTATAGTTCACGATATAATCAAGAGCGATGACCTCATAGACAAGATAGGCTCCCAGAAGCAGGTGATACTGTACAGGGAATCCAAGCCCGAGGGGGCAAACGAGCTCGACAATTTCAAGGACGAAAACGGCAAGTATACTCCCGAGGGCGTTTCAGCTCTTGTAAGGCCGTCCATCGTGAAGATATACACCTATTCCGACTATGCGGGCTATACCGCCAAAAAGGCTGTGGGAACAGGCTCGGGAATAGTTCTGAACGAGGAGGGCTATATAGTCACTAACGCCCACGTACTCGAAGCAGACGGCTACCACAAGGTTGAGACCGTTGACGGAAATACCTATGACGCAAAGATCATCGGCAGAGATGTCAAGACGGATATTGCCGTTGTAAAGATAAACACCACCGACAAGCTCACTCCCGCTGTTCTTGGAGACTCCGACGAGTCAATGGTGGGCGAGACCGTTATAGCTATCGGCAACCCCGCAAACCTTGACAGCACCGTTACCGACGGCATAATCTCAGCCGTAAACCGCAAGATAAGAAGCGATTCCACAGGCTTTGAAATGGACTGCATACAGACCAACGCTGAGATAAGCCCCGGAAACTCTGGAGGAGCTCTTGTGAATATGTACGGTCAGGTCATCGGTATCACATCGTCCAAATATGTCAGCGCCGACTTTGAGGGACTCGGCTTTGCCATAACCATAAACGAGGCCTCTCCCATTATCGAGCAGCTCATAGGCGACGGCTTTGTTGCAGGGCGCTTCAAGATAGGCATACAGCTCCTTGATATGGGCAGCGACAAGAAAATAGAGGACATCGAGAGCCGTCTCGGCTTTGAGCTTCCCGACGATTTCAAGGGCATATATATCGAAAAGATTGACGAGAGCTGCGATATTGCCAACACTGAACTGAAAAAAGGCGACTTCATTACTGCCATAAACGGCAAGACCGTAAGCACCTACGATGAGCTCTACGATACCATAAGCAGCCAGTACGAAGCAGGCGACAAGGTTCCCGCTACCTGCGCTCACGTTGAAAAGGGCGGAAAGATCACCTACTATGAGATCGAATTCAAGCTCATGGAGGACACCTCGGGCAACTACTGATCCCTCAGGTTCTTCGGCCGCTTTGAATTGACTCCCGCAACTCCCCCTGCCGCACCCGAAAAGGTCAGCAGGAGGAGTTTTTTTATTCCCGCGGGAGCTCCGAATACTATAACTCCCGCAACGCTTAAAACACAGTAAATGAGGGCTCCGCAAAGAGAGCCGCCGAAAAGCCCCTTCCGGCGGCGGTACCTGCCGAAGATATAGGATCCCATATAACCGCCGAAAGCAAGGGAGGCTCCAGCAAGTGCGCCTGCCATATGTATGTCCTTTATTACAATATCTATGATGACCGCAGACAGCACCGAAGCCGCAGCTATGCAGACAAGTCCGCACAGCACCGCTGCGGCAGCGCTGAGCGGACCGTTTGCCCAAAGGCTTTGTCTGTATCTGCGCATAAAAAACCTCCGCCATAGGATTCCTTATATCCTATGCGGAGGTTCTGTTTTTTATTCTTCTTCGTCCTTTTTCTTTGACTTCTTATCCACTTCGTCCACAAGTGAGGCAGACTCGAGAGAAGCGTTGTTCTTTGCGGCAGCCTTTGCCTCCTTAAGACGCTCGGCAGCTGTCACATTCTCTGTGATAGCCCAGTTCTTAATCCTGAGCTTGTGCTTTGCACCGCCTGTTTCGATAACAACTGTGTCCTCGCCCACACTTACAACGATACCAACGATACCGCCGCCTGTAACTATCTCGTCGCCTACCTGAAGGCTCTGCTGCATTTCCTTGAGCTCCTTGTCCCTCTTCTTCTGGGGTCTTATAGCCACGAAGTAGAGCAGTCCGAACATTATTGCGAGCGGGATAAGCATGCCGAACATAGAACCCGCGCCGGGAGCAGCAGCCTGCTGATCCGCCGCAGCCTGCGTTTCGTCCGCAAAGGCTGTCAAAGCCGTAAATCCTGCCGCTGATACCGTAAATACCGCTGCCGAAAGAGCACCGATCAACTTTTTATTATTCATATTATTACTCCTAACATAAAGAAATGTATTTCATACAATGGTTATTATAACATATATCAGAAGGTTTTGCAAGTCTTTTTTCCGCGATAATGCGCTTTTTTTCAAAATCACGGCAATACAGGAAAAGCCGTTCCCTTTTCGGGAACGGCTCTGTAGATATATCTGCGATCAAACGAGCTTGATGATAGCCATTTCAGCAGCGTCGCCGCGGCGGGGACCGATCTTAACGATCTGTGTGTAACCACCGTTTCTCTCTGCATACTTGGGAGCGATCTCGTCGATAAGCTTCTTAGCAACGGACTCCTTAGTGATGTAAGAGAATACCTGACGCTTGGAGTGCAGATCATCATTTTTACCGATAGTGATCATTTTTTCTGCAACTGCACGAACTTCCTTTGCTCTTGTAACGGTAGTTTCAATCTGACCGTTCTCAAGCAGGAAAGTTACCATGCCTCTGAGCATAGCCTTTCTATGATCAGATGTTCTGCCCAGCTTTCTTGTACCCGGCATTGTATTCACTCCTTTTTATAGTGGTGCGCTGTACGCACGTTTTATGGTTTATTCCTCCTCGGAGGAGAGGTCGAAGCCCAGTGACTGGAGCTTTTCCTTGACCTCGTCGAAGGACTTCTTTCCAAGGTTTCTAACCTTCATCATTTCTTCCTCTGACTTATTGATCAAGTCATCCACGGTATTGATACCTGCACGCTTCAAGCAGTTGAAGGAACGTACAGATAAGTCAAGATCCTCAATGGTCATCTCAAGGATTTTTTCCTTACCCTTTTCATCCTTTTCAACAAGGACCTCAGCCAGTCCGGCCTCTTCTGAGAGGTCGATGAACAGCTTCAGATGCTCGTTGAGGAGATTGGCTGCCTGTGATAAAGCTTCCTTAGCGGAGATCGTACCGTCTGTCCATACCTCCATGGTAAGCTTATCATAGTCGGTGACCTGACCGAGTCGTGTATCCTCTACGGTATAATTTACCTTGAGAACAGGAGTATAGATGCTGTCTACAGCGATCACTTCAACGGGGAGGTTGATCTGCTTCTTGTTTCTTTCTGCGGAAACATAGCCTCTTCCTCTGTCTATTGTGATCTCCATATAGAGCTTAGCGTCCTTGCCCAGTGTTGCGATGTGCATACCGGGATCGAGGATATTCACCTCAGAGTCGGTTTTTATATCGCCGGCAGTGATCTCGCATTCGCCCTCTGCCTCTATATATACTGTCTTCGGGCCTTCGCCGTAAAGCTTGGCCGTCAGGCCTTTAATACTGAGGATTATTTCCGTAACGTCTTCTTTTACGCCCGGAATGGTTGACAACTCATGGTGAACCGTACCATCCTTGCCCGAAAGCTTTACGGATGTTACAGCCACACCAGGAAGTGAGGAGAGCAGCACACGCCTTAGGCTGTTTCCAAGTGTAATACCGTACCCACGCTCCAGCGGTGCTAAAACGAATTTGCCGTATTTGCCGTCACTTTTAAGCTCGACAATATCAATATCAGGCTTATTAATTTTTTCCAGCATAAAAACCCTCCTATTTCGCAATTAATGTTGTTTTGGTAAACTGATTCTTCAAGCGGATCCTCTGTCGGATTACTTGGAGTACAGCTCGACGATGAGGTGAGTAGCTACCTCGTAGTCAATATCCTCAGCTGAGGGAAGACGATTTACTGTAGCCGAGAAGTCGTCCTTGTTGGCTGTGAGCCATACGGGAACGAGTCTGTCCTTGGTCTCTTCTACTGTAGCCTTGAACTTATCGGAAGTTCTGTCCTTTTCTCTGAGGGCGATCACGTCGCCAACCTTAACTCTGTAGGAAGGAATGTTTACCTTCTTGCCGTTTACTGTATAGTGGCTGTGTACAACGAGCTGTCTTGCTTCTCTTCTTGTGAGAGCCAGGCCCATTCTGTATACAACACTGTCAAGTCTGGATTCGAGAACAGTGATAAGGTTATCACCGGCCTTGCCCTCCATCTTTTCTGCGATCGAGAAATAGTGTCTGAACGGTTTCTCGAGTACGCCGTAGATAAACTTCAGCTTCTGCTTTTCCTTGAGCTGGAGTCCGTATTCAGAAATCTTCTTTCTGTTGTTAGCGTTCTTGAAACGGATGGATTCCTTCTTTGATACGCCCATAACAGCGGGGCTGATGCCCAGATATCTGCACTTCTTAAGAATTGGTTCTTTCTGTACTGCCATTTTGATACACCTCCAATTTGATCAGACACGACGTCTCTTAGGCGGACGGCAGCCATTGTGCGGGATAGGTGTTACGTCCTTGATCATTCTTACCTCAAGGCCTACTGTCTGAAGCGCTCTGATAGCTGCTTCACGACCTGCACCGGGTCCCTTAACGTATACTTCTACATTCTTGAGGCCGTGCTCCATAGCTGCCTTTGCAGCTGTCTCAGCAGCTGTCTGTGCTGCGAAGGGAGTTGACTTCTTTGAGCCTCTGAAGCCGAGTTCGCCTGCGCTTGCCCAAGAGATAGCGTTTCCGGCTGTATCTGTGATCGTTACGATCGTATTGTTGAAAGTGGACTGGATATGAACTGCGCCGCTTTCGATATTCTTACGTTCTCTACGTCTTCTGACAGTAGTAACCTTTTTACCTTTCTGCTGTGCCAAAGCTCATGACCTCCTTACTTCTTCTTGTTTGCGATAGTCTTTACAGGGCCCTTGCGGGTTCTTGCGTTTGTCTTTGTTCTCTGTCCTCTTACGGGGAGACCCTTACGGTGACGCACGCCTCTGTAGCAGCCTATTTCAACAAGTCTCTTGATGTTAAGAGCAACTTCACGGCGGAGGTCACCCTCTACTGTGTAATGCTCGTCGATATAATCACGAAGCTTAGCTACATCCTCCTCTGCGAGATCCTTAACTCTTACGTCGGGATTTACGCCTGTTGCTGTGAGGATATTTGTTGCAGTCTGACGACCGATTCCGTAGATATAAGTGAGACCGATTTCGATTCTCTTATTCTTGGGAAGGTCAACACCGGCTATTCTTGCCATATTATAATTGCACCTCCATTAATGCGCAGGATCATTAACCCTGACGCTGCTTATGCTTTGGGTTTTCGCAGATAACCATTATTCTGCCTTTACGTTTAATAACCTTGCACTTTTCGCAAATAGGTTTTACTGAAGGTCTGACTTTCATTGAAAATACCTCCTTTAGCGGATAACGGATACGCTCTGTATCCTGTATTCTTACTTAACGCGCCATGTGATACGGCCCTTTGACAGGTCGTACGGTGACATTTCAAGCTTTACCTTGTCACCAGGAACGATTCTGATATAATTCATTCTGAGCTTGCCGGAAACGTGGGACAATACCTCGTGACCGTTCTCAAGCTGAACCTTAAACATTGCATTGGGCAGAGCGTCTGTTACAACGCCTTCAACCTCGATTACGTCTTCCTTTGACATTATGAATAACCTCCCTTACTCATCCTCACCGAATTGCTTCATGAGGGTCCTGAGCTTTTTATCAGTTATATCCTTTAGATCTACCATACTGTTTGTAAGGCTTACGTGCTTTATATTCTTGCGCTTTGGCTTTGCGAGCTTTCTGCTTTTGCCGTCCGCGATAAAGCAATACCTTTCGTCGGCGTCCACCACAGCGAAGTATCCTCCGCCGTCGCGTCCCGCCTCCGCCCTTACAACAGAGCCTTTCAGCAGCTTCACGATAATTCCCTCCGTCAGGGCTGTGTCAGAATGACGGGACCGTCAGGAGTTATTGCGATAGCGTGCTCAAAATGAGCCGACAGTGAACCAGATTTGGTAACCACGGTCCAGCCGTCCTTGAGAGTCTTTACATCGTCGCCTCTGACGTTTATCATCGGCTCGATGCATATCGTCATACCCGCCACCAGTCTCGGGCCGTGACCTGCACGTCCCCAGTTCGGTACCTCGGGTGATTCGTGAACCTCTCTGCCGATTCCGTGGCCGCAGTAATTTCTTACGATTCCGTAGCCTCGTGAAGCACAATACTCTTCAACAGCATGAGAAATGTCTCCGATCCTTGCGCCGAGCTGAGCCTGAGCTATGCCCTCGAAAAGGCTTTTCTCAGTCACCTCAAGCAATGCTTTAGCTTCATCAGAAATTTTACCCACAGGGAAGGTCCAGCAGCTGTCTCCGTTGAAGCCCTTATAAGCGGCTCCCGTGTCGATGCTGACTATATCGCCTTCCTTTAATCTGCGGCTTGCCTTGGGGATACCGTGGATGACCTCCTCGTTTACCGAGATACAGGCGTTGCCCGGAAATCCGTACAGTCCCTTAAAGCAAGATTTACAGCCGTGGCGGGCGTAAAACTCACCCACCAGCTTGTCAACGTCAAGCGTTGACATACCCGGCTTTAATCTCTCGCCCGCATACCATATTGCGCCGCAGGTTATTTTACCTGCTTCACGCATTATGGCTAATTCGGACTTTGATTTTATGGTTATGCTCATTACTTCTCTACTCCTACTGCTGCCAGTGTGAGCTTTGAAGTTTCCGCTACCTCTTCCTGACCGATAACAGTGACAAGCTTGCCCTGCTTCTCGTAATAGTCCTTGAGAGGAGCTGTCTTTTCGTGATAAGTTGCGAGCCTGTCGAGAACTACCTCGGGCTGATCGTCCTTGCGGACGATAGTCTTGTCGCCGCACTTATCGCAAACACCCTCGACCTTGGTAGGCTTATACTCGATGTGGTAAGAAGCTCCGCAGCCCTGGCAGACTCTTCTGCCCGAAACTCTCTGCTTGATAGTCTCGTCGGGAACGTGGATCTCTATTACCTTGTCGATCTGGATGTTCATTTTATCAAGAGCCTCTGCCTGAGGTACCGTTCTCGGGAAACCGTCGAGGATGAAACCGTTTTTGCAGTCGTCCTCTGCGATCCTCTCCTTCAGTATACCGATAACAATATCGTCTGAAACGAGAGCGCCCGCGTCCATTGCAGCCTTAGCCTTAAGACCGTACTCCGTGCCGTTCTTGGCAGCCTCGCGGAGAATATTGCCTGTTGAGATCTGAGGAATATTCAGCGCTTCGGAAACCACCTCGGCCTGAGTACCCTTGCCTGCGCCGGGAGCGCCTAAAAAGATAAGGTTCATATGCGGTCCTCCTTTACTGTAAGAAGCCCTTATGATGACGCATCATCATATGTGATTCAAGTGTTCTTGTTGTTTCAAGCGCAACGCTTACCGCGATAAGGATCGTAGTACCGCCCATTGAAAGCGCCCTCAGCTGCGGGTCCGCCATACCCATGAAGATCGGGATAACGGCGATGATGCCGAGGAAGATCGCACCCACGAGAGAGATCTTGTTGAGTACTCTCTGGATATAGTCCGAAGTGGGCTTACCGGGTCTGATACCGGGGATACCGCCGTTTGACTGACGGAGATTGTTAGCGATCTCAACAGGATTGTACTGGATCGAAACGTAGAAGTAGTTGAACGCAATGATAAGGATGAAGTAGATGACAGCGAATCCCCAGCCTCTTGTGCTGAAGAAATCACAGAACTTGCTGTAGAAGCTGCCGTCGTGCTTGTTTTCCTTGAAGAGCTGTATCGTCTGGGGAAGAGACATAAACGACATAGCGAAGATGATAGGCATAACGCCGCTCATGATAACCTTTATCGGGATATGTGTCTTCTGTCCGCCGAACTGCTTTCTGCCGACTACGCGCTTTGCGTACTGGATCGGGATACGTCTTTCCGCCTCGTTCATGAAGACGATGAAGGCGATCTCCGCGATTATGAACAAAAGATAACCTACAGATACGAAGAGGTACTTGCTGGGATTATCCTTTGTGAGTTTAACGAGAAGTGCCGCATCGGTGGGGAATCTTGCAGCGATACCTGCAAAGAGGAGGATAGAGATACCGTTTCCGATACCCTTGTCGCTGATCCTGTTACCCATCCATACAACTATGAGTGCGCCTGCAACGAAGCAAGTAACTATTACTACAGCGGCGAATATTCCATCTCCGCCTGTCATGTACTTCAGTGCACGCTTTGCTACACCGTCTTCGCCCTCAACCGTCATTCTCTTGAGAATGATATAATAGCCGTAGGACATTACTACCGCAAGGACCATAGCCACAAAGGCCGTGATCTTTTCGATCTTCTTTCTTCCCTCTTCACCCTCATCGCGCATACGCTCGAGAGGAGGCAGCGCATATGTCAGCAGCTGCATGATGATGGAAGCGTTGATGAACGGTGTGATCGACAGTGAGAACACAGTTGCCTGTGACATCGCACCGCCGGTGATAGTATTCAGATAATCAAGGAAGCCTCCGTCCGAGCCCTTAGTATCCATCCACGACTTTACAACGTCGGAATTGAGGAACGGTACTGTTACCGCAGCTCCGAATCTGAATATGATTATCATGAGTAATGTGTATAAGATCTTCTTTCTTATCTCGGGTACTCCCCATGCCTTCTTCAGGGTCTGAAACACATTACATCACCTCTGCTTTCCCGCCAGCCTTTTCTATTTTTTCGATAGCGCTCTGTGAGAATTTAGCAGCCTTTACTGTTAACTTTGCGGAAAGCTCTCCGTTGCCGAGGATCTTTACTCCGTCGTAAACCTTCTTAACAAGGCCGGAAGCTACGAGAAGCTCTGTGTCAACTACTGTATCGTCCTTGAATTTGTTAAGATCGGAAACGTTAACGATAGCATACTTTGTTGCAAAGATGTTATTGAAACCTCTCTTGGGGATTCTTCTTGCGAGGGGCATCTGTCCGCCTTCAAAGCCGATCCTTACGCCGCCGCCGCTGCGGGCATTCTGACCCTTGTGGCCCTTGCCTGCTGTCTTGCCGTTGCCCGAACCGTGGCCTCTGCCTATACGCTTTACAGCCTTGTTGGAATCGGGTGCAGGTGTTAATTCATGTATTTTCATATCGTTGCACCTCCTTGTTCTTACGCTTCAGTAACCTCAACGAGGTGTGAGATCTTTCTGATCTTGCCGTTTGTCTGCTCATTGTCGGGCTGTGTTGTAACATCGCCGACCTTCCTGAGGCCAAGTGACTGAGCAGTAGCGATCTGGTCTTTCTTTCTGCCGATGAGGCTCTTTACGAGCTTGATATTCTTTGCCATTTCTTACTGCCTCCTTAACCTAATATTTCCTTTACGGACTTGCCTCTCTTAGCAGCAACATCCTTTGCGGAAGTGCAGTTTACGAGGCCGTTGATCGTAGCTCTTACCACGTTGCAGGGATTGTTTGAACGAAGAGACTTTGTTCTTATATCCTTGATGCCTGCTACTTCGATCACTGCACGGACAGGACCGCCTGCGATAACGCCGGTACCGGGTGCGGCGGGCTTCATAAGAACTCTGCCTGCGCCGAATGCGCCAACTATCTCGTGAGGAATAGTAGTTCCCTTGAGAGCGACCTTTACAAGGTTCTTCTTAGCGTCCTCGATGCCCTTGCGGATTGCATCGGGAACTTCTCCCGACTTTCCGAGTCCGAAGCCGACTGTACCGTTTCCGTCACCAACAACTACAAGTGCGGAGAACTTCATGATACGTCCGCCCTTAACGGTCTTGGATACACGGTTGATAGCTACGACCTTTTCAACGAACTCAGGAGCCTGTGTTTCGATATTAGCCATTGTTTTACCTCCCTCTTAGAACTTTAATCCGTTTTCACGAGCGCCCTCTGCGAGTTCCTTGACTCTGCCGTGGTAGAGGTAGCCGCCTCTGTCGAAAACTACTTCGCTGATACCCTTGTCAGCTGCGTTCTTGGCGATCATCTCGCCTACCTTGCGAGCGCCTTCAATGTTGCCGCCGTTGCCTTCAAAGCCCTTATCCATGCTTGATGCGGAAGCAAGAGTAACGCCGTTTACATCATCGATGAGCTGAGCATAGATGTGCTTTGTTGAGCGGAACACATTGAGACGGGGACGCTCGGGAGTTCCTGAGATCTTTGCACGAACTCTGCGGTGTCTCTTTAATCTTGCCTTATTGCTGTCAAACTTTTTAATCATAGCAATTTGCTCCTTTTAATTACTTCTTGCCCTTACCGGCCTTACCTTCCTTGCGGATGATATGCTCGCCTTCGTATCTTACGCCCTTGCCCTTATACGGCTCGGGGGGACGCTTTTCGCGTATTTCAGCTGCAAACTGACCTACAGCCTGCTTGTCGATACCGCTTACGATGATCTTGTTGGGCTGAGGAACCTCAAGCTTGATAGCGTCTGTTTCCTCAATTACAACAGGATGTGAATAGCCAAGGTTAAGTGTTACCTTGTTGCCGCTCTTTGCAGCACGGTAGCCGACGCCCTCGATCTCGAGAGTCTTGGAATATCCGTTTGTTACACCCTCAACCATGTTGTGGATGAGTGTTCTTGTAAGACCATGAAGTGAGCGGTGACGCTTGTCGTCGCTGGGTCTTGTTACTGTTATAGTGCCGTCCTCGACCTCAATGCCGAGCTCTGCACTGAACTGTCTTGAAAGCTGACCCTTAGGTCCCTTTACAGTGATAAGATTGTTCTCGTTCTTGATCTCTACACCTGCAGGAACGCTGATGGGCATTTTACCGATTCTTGACATATCAGTTCCTCCTTACCAGATGTATGCAAGGACCTCGCCGCCGACGTTGAGCTCTCTTGCCTTCTTGTCGGTCACGATTCCCTTTGATGTTGAAACGATTGCTATACCAAGGCCTTTTCTTACCTTAGGCATATCTGCGCAGCTCGAATAGATACGCAGACCGGGCTTAGAAACTCTTCTGAGGCCCGTTATAACGGGAGACTTGTTGTCGCCGTATTTAAGCGTGATCCTGATAACACCCTGCTTTCCGTCTTCGATGAGCTGGAAGCCCTTTACATAGCCCTCGTCTACGAGGATCTGTGTGATGTCCTTCTTTACTCTTGAAGCGGGAACGTCAACTGTGGCGTGCTTTGCAGTATTCGCATTGCGAATTCTTGTTAAAAGATCAGCGATTGTATCAGTTATCTGCATGCCGAATGACCTCCTTCTTGTATTTTACCAGCTTGCCTTTTTAACACCAGGAATCTGTCCGTCGTGTGCAAGCTCTCTGAAACAGATACGGCATATGCCGAACTTTCTGAGATAAGCGTGCGGTCTGCCACAGATCTTGCATCTGTTGTAAGATCTTGTGGAATACTTGGGAGTTCTCTGCTGCTTGTTGATCATTGCCTTCTTAGCCATTTCTTTTCCTCCCTGATTACTTGATGAACGGAGCGCCCATAAGTGAAAGGAGCTCTCTTGCCTCTTCATCGGTCTTTGCTGTTGTGATGAAGTTTATATCCATACCTCTTACCTTGTCGATCTTATCGTACTCGATCTCAGGGAAGATAAGCTGTTCCTTGATACCTGTTGAATAGTTGCCCTTGCCGTCGAAGGAATTCGCGCTGATTCCTCTGAAGTCACGTACACGGGGGAACGCAACGTTGAAGAGCTTGTTTACGAATTCATACATTCTTTCGCCTCTGAGGGTAACCTTTACGCCGATGGGCATTCCCTCACGGAGCTTGAAGTTAGCAACTGACTTCTTGGCTCTGCACACTACGGGCTTCTGGCCTGTGATAGCTGCGAGATCGGTCATTATAGCGTCAATGACCTTTGCGTTGTCCTTTGCTTCGCCTGCGCCGACATTGATAACAACCTTGTCGAGCTTCGGGATCTGCATAACGCTCTTATAGCCGAACTTCTTCATAAGTGCAGGAGCAACGTCGCTAACATAATAATCCTTTAAACTTGCCATGTCGTTTCTCCTTTACTATTATTCAAAAGACTTTCCGCACTTCTTGCAAACGCGGAGCTTCTTGCCGTCCTCTATAACGTGGCCGATTCTTGTGGGCTTGCCGCACTTGGGGCACACAAGCTGTACCTTGCAAGCATATACGGGAGCCTCTGTTCTTACAAGACCGCCCTTTTCACCCATTCTTGTGGGCTTTACATGCTTTGTGATCATGTTGACGCCTTCAACGATGACCTTTTCTTCCTTGGGGCTTACTTCTACGACCTTGCCGGTCTTTCTGTCGCCCTTGCTGTCGTATTTATCCTCATACTTGCCGGTGAGAAGGATAACAGTGTCACCGGTTTTAACGTGTACTTTACTCATAATCGAATGACACCTCCATTAAAGAACTTCAGGGGCAAGGCTGAGGATCTTTGTATACTCCTTTTCACGGAGCTCCTTAGCAACAGGTCCGAATATACGGGTTCCCTTGGGGTTCTTGTCTTCCTTGATTATAACAGCAGCGTTCTCGTCAAAGCGGATGTAAGTACCGTCCTCTCTTCTGAGACCCTTTGCTGAACGAACGATAACTGCCTTTACAACATCGCCCTTCTTTACAACGCCTCCGGGTGTTGCTTTCTTAACTGAAGCAACCACTACATCGCCGATATTTGCATATCTTCTGCGTGTACCTCCCAGAACTCTGATACACATAAGCTCCTTAGCGCCTGTGTTATCAGCGACTTTAAGATAAGTCTGCATCTGTATCACAGCGAGTTCCTCCTTTCAAGCTTTAAGCTTCTATCAAAATTACTTAGCCTTTTCAATGATATTTGTCACACGCCATCTCTTATCCTTTGAAAGCGGACGTGTTTCCATAACCTCAACGCGGTCACCGATTTTGCACTCATTGTTTTCATCGTGAGCCTTAAGCTTAACGGTACGCTTGATGATCTTCTTATAAAGCGGGTGTTTAACGTTATCAACGATAGCAACTACGACGGTCTTATCCATCTTATCGCTTACAACCTTACCTACTCTTGTTTTTCTAAGGTTTCTC
>Ga0129307_1000364_pt1 | contig 72375 bp, 67 predicted proteins | sample P1105metagenome_FD_94437 | JGI IMG/M metagenome (GOLD analysis project Ga0129307, IMG submission 94437) | Capybara group fecal microbial communities from Wisconsin, USA - P1105 metagenome | ecosystem: Host-associated > Mammals > Digestive system > Large intestine > Fecal | place: USA: Wisconsin...
CAGTCCATAGTGATTGCCCTCCCTCTGTAGAAGTTGTGTGGTAACTTCATTCTACCACGGGGAGAAAAATCACTATGGATTTTTTACTCAAGTGTCCAACTTGATTTTACAATCAACCAAAATAAAGTTTATCACAATTATTAGAAAAAGGCAAGGACGGGAGGAGAGGGTTTCGGAACTTCCAAACCACAGGAAGATTTGTTGAAAAACACAAAAATTGTCAAAATAAAAACAAATTTCCGGGATTTGTGGCGTTCACAGTCTGGACATTTTTGAATGACGGGTGTAAAATATAGCGCAGTATGTGATAGCATGCGCTATCCAGCAGAAAAAATGAGGTGAAGACAATGGCACAAGCTTTCTTTGGCGGCGTTCATCCCAATGATATGAAAGCCGCGACCAATGAAAAGGCCATCGAACAGCTGGCGCCGCCGGCGCAGGTGGTCATTCCCATGTCGATGCACTTTGGCGCACCCTGTACGCCCCTGGTGAAAGTCGGGGACTATGTCAAGGTGGGCCAGAAGATCGGTGAGTTCCGCGGTTTGGGCGCACCGATCCACGCCAGTGTTTCCGGCACGGTGAAGGCTGTGGAGCCCCGGCCCTACAGCATGGGCGGAGACATGATGGCCGTGGTCATCGAAAACGACGGCAAGAACGAGCTCAGTGAAGAGGTCCAGGCACCCGCCGATCCCGACGCCCTCTCCGTGGACGAGATGGTGGAGATCGTGAAGAACGCCGGCATCGTCGGCATGGGCGGCGCAACGTTCCCCACCCATGTCAAGATCTCCGGCGGTATCGGCAAGGTAGACACCGTGATCATCAACGGCGCCGAGTGCGAGCCCTACATCACCGGAGACCACCGCACCATGCTGGAGCGCCCTGCGGAGATCATCGGCGGCGCCAAGTATCTGGCCAAGATGTTCGGCGTGGATAAGGTTATCATCGGTGTGGAGGAGAACAAGCAGAACGGCATTGATATGCTCAACAAGGTGATTGCCGAGCAGAAGGCCCCTGTGGTAGTGGAACCCCTGCACTGCCGCTACCCCCAGGGCGGTGAGAAGCAGCTCTGCCAGGCCATTACCGGCAAGCAGGTGCCTCCCGGCGGCCTACCCAGCAATATTGGCTGCGCCGTGTTCAACATCAATACCACCTGTGCTATTTTCCGGGCCATCACTCAGGGAATGCCCGTGGTGAACAAGATTGTTACCGTGTCCGGCTCCGGCGTCATCGAGCCCAAGAATCTGGAGTGCCCCATCGGTACCCCGGTGACCTGCCTGTTCGATGCCTGCGGCGGTCTGAAGGACGGTACATACAAGATCATTGCCGGCGGCCCCATGATGGGCATGGCTCAGTATACCGCCGATATTCCCGTGGCGAAGGGCACCGGTGCCATTCTGGCGTTCTGCGAGAAAGAGGAGCAGACCGTTGAGCATCCCCAGTGCATCCGCTGCGGCAAGTGTGTGGAGGCCTGCCCCGTGCATCTGGAGCCCCTGTTCATGTACCAGTATGCCTCCAAGGGCATGGTGGAGGAGCTGAACGAGGCCCACATCATGGACTGCATGGAGTGCGGTGCCTGCGCTTACGTCTGCCCGGCCCGTATGCACCTGACCCATATGTTCAAGACCGGCAAGCAGCTGGTGAAGAACAAGGCCGCGGCAGATAAGGCCGCCGCCGAGGCCAAGAAGGCCGCGGAAGAGAAGAAGGAGGCTGTGAACAAATGACAGATTACAAGAATTTGAAGCTCATTGCCACCTCCAATCCGCATATCCGGGACGAGAAGACCACCAAGTCCATCATGCTGGACGTGATCATCGCCATGCTCCCCGCCCTGGCTTACGGTGTGTGGCAGTTCGGCTTGAAGGCCCTGACCCTCACCGCCGTGTCTGCGGCGGCCTGCGTGTTCTGGGAGTGGCTGTACCGCAAACTCATGAAGAAGCCCCAGTCCATCAACGATCTGTCCGCCGTGGTCACCGGCATTCTGCTGGCTTTTGTCTGCCCTGTGACCACCCCCTACTGGATGGTCATCATCGGCGACTTCTTCGCCATCATCGTGGTCAAGCAGCTGTTCGGCGGTATCGGCAAGAACTTTATCAACCCCGCTCTGGCGGGCCGTGCCGCGCTACTGGCCAGCTATGCCGGCGTCATGACCTCCTGGGTGGATCCCACAGTGGCCGGCAACAAGGCACCCCTGTTCGGCTCCACCGCCGACGTGGTCACCGCCGCCACTCCCCTGGCTTATATGAAGACCGGCGACTTCGCCGGACTGACGGAGAAGTACTCTGTTCTGGATATGTTCTTGGGCAAAACCGGCGGCTCCATGGGTGAGGTCTGCTCTATGCTACTGATCGCCGGCGGCATTTGGCTGATCGTCCGCAAGGTCATCTCCTGGCACATTCCCGTGGCCTATATCGGCACCGTGGCTGTGCTGACCTTCCTGTTCCCCAAGGGCGGCGCTCCCGGCCTGCAGTGGATGCTGTACAGCATCTTTGGCGGCGGCCTGATGCTGGGCGCCATCTTCATGGCCACCGACTACGCCACCTCCCCTGTCACCAAGAAGGGCCAGGTCATCTACGGCATCGGCTGCGGCTTGTTTACCGTGTTCATCCGTTACTTTGGCTCCTATAACGAAGGCGTCTGCTACTCCATCATGGTCATGAACCTGTTTGTGGCTCTGATCGACAAGTACACCAAGCCCGCTCGTTTTGGCGTCGTAAAATCCGAAAAGAAGGAGGCGGCTGCGAAATGAGTAGCGAAGTCAAGACCAAGGAAAAGGTCAATATGGACCCCAAGTACATCGCCAAGCTGGCCATAACCCTGTTTGTTACCTGCGTCGTCGTGGCTGGTCTGCTGGGCGGCGTCAACGCCATCACTGCCGACAAGATTGCCGCCATCAACTGGGAGAACACCCAGAAGGCCATGAAGGCTGTCGTGGCGGAGCCCGACAGCGCTGAGTTCTCCGAAGCGCTGGAGAACACGGAGGCCATGGTTTCGGCGGCCAAGAGCGCCGGCGGCTCTCTGGACTCCGTCTATGAGGTTCTGGTGAATGGCGAACACGCCGGCTATGCCATTAAGGTCGTAGCCTCCGGCTCTCAGGGCAGCATCGAGATGATGGTGGGCGTGGACGCCGAAAACGCAGTTACCGGCGTGTCCATCGTCGACAACTCCGAGACCTCCGGCATCGGCTCCAAGGTCATGGCCAATGATCCGCTGCCCAGCGGCGTTGGTGTGTTGGATCAGTTCATCGGCAAGAGCGCCGCTGACGGCACTCTGACCGTTGGCAGCAATGTGGACGCCATTTCTGGTGCCACCGTGTCCAGCAAGGGTGTGACCACTGGTGTCAACACTGCGCTGGCTGTGGCCGGTGCCATCGGCTGAGAGAGGAGGAGCTGAACTTTATGAATCTGGGAAAGCAATTTAAAGAGGGCCTGATTACCAATAACCCCGTGCTGGTGCAGGTGCTGGGTATGTGCTCCACCATGGCCATCACCACTTCGTTCTTCAACGGCCTGGGTATGGGCCTGGCTGTTCTGGTGATCCTGACGCTGTCCAACGTCATCATCTCCGCCATCCGCAAGATCGTCCCCGACAAGATCCGTATCGCCATGTTTATCGTGGTCATTGCCGGCTTCGTCACGATGGTGGATCTGCTGATTCAAGCGTTCCTGCCGGATCTGGCCAAGTCCCTGGGCGTGTTCATTCCTCTGATCGTGGTAAACTGCATCATTCTGGGCCGTGCCGAGTCCTTCTCCTATAAGAATGGCGTTGTCGCCTCTTTCTTCGACGGTATCTTCCAGGGCTTTGGCTACACCGTGGTGCTGCTGATTATGTGCATCATCCGTGAGCTGCTGGGCGCCGGCACCTTCGGCGGCGGCATCCTGGGTCCTGTCAATGCGGCCGGAACCCACATGGGCATCCAGATCATTCCCTCTCAGTTCCCCATTGGGATGCTGACCCTGCCCGTGGGAGGCTTCCTGGTGCTGGGTACCCTCATCGCTGCTATGCAGTGGGCACTGAGCAAATCCAAGAATAAGGAGGAGAGCAAGTAATGCAAGAGATCTACACGCTTCTCTCTATTACACTGGGAGCTATCCTTTCCAATAACTTTATCTTCTCTCAGTTCCTGGGCATCTGCCCCTTCCTGGGCGTTTCCAAGAAGGTTGATACCGCCGTTGGCATGGGCATTGCCGTGACTTTCGTTATGGGTCTGGCCTCCGCCATCACCTGGCTGGTCAATGAGTATATCCTGGTAACCCTGGGCCTGGGTTATATGCAGACCGTGGCATTCATCCTGGTCATTGCATCCCTGGTGCAGTTCATTGAGATGTTCCTGCAGAAATCCATGCCCTCCCTGTACACCGCGCTGGGCGTGTATCTGCCGCTGATTACCACCAACTGCGCCGTGCTGGGCGTGGCTCTGCTGAATATCCAGAACAACTACAGCTTCATCGAGTCTGTGGTTTACGGCATCACCGGCGGCCTGGGCTTCCTGCTGGCCATCGTACTGTTCGCCAGCATCCGGGAGCGCCTGGTGTTCGCGGACTATCCCAAGAACTGGGACGGTTTCCCCATCGCCCTGGTCACCGCAGGCCTGATGGCCCTGGCCTTCATGGGCTTCTCCGGCCTGAAGGTCTGGTAAGAGGAGGAACCTGAAATGATGAATGTGATCTATGCAATCGCGGTGCTCGGCATCTTGGGCGCTGTGTTCGGCCTGGTCCTGGCCGTGGCCTCCAAAATTTTTGAGGTGAAAAAGGACCCCCGTGAAGAAGCTATCCTGAGCCATCTGGCCGGTGCCAACTGCGGCGGCTGCGGCTATCCCGGCTGCGCCGGCTGCGCTGCCGCTATCCTGGCCGGTAACGCCCCTGTCAACGCCTGTGCTCCCGCCGGCGCGGAAAACGCCGCCGCTATCGCCGAGATTATGGGCCAGGCGGCTCCCTCCGGTGAGCGCCAGGTGGCCTTTGTCCGCTGCAACGGCGGCACCAATGCCAAGAAGCGTTTTGAGTATCGAGGTGTGCAGGACTGCATCTCCGCCACCAAGGTGGCCGGCAGCCCCCTGGAGTGTGCCTTCGGCTGCCTTGGCTTCGGCTCCTGCGTCAAGGCGTGCCAGTTCGGCGCCATGTCCATTGGCCCCAACGGCTCTGCTGTGGTGGATCCGGACAAGTGCACCAACTGCGGCGCCTGCATGAGCGCCTGCCCCCGTAAGCTGATCGTCTCCGTCCCTGCCTCCAAGAAGGTCCATGTGGCCTGCGCCAATCAGGACAAGGGCAAGGCTGCCATGAGCGTCTGCGCCAGTTCCTGCATCGGCTGCGGCCTGTGCCAGAAGGAGTGCAAGAAGGACGCTGTCCATGTGGTCAACGGTGTGGCTGTCATTGACTATGATAAGTGCGTGGGCTGCAAGCTCTGCACCAAGGTCTGTCCCCGTGACGCCATCCTCCCCAAGGCCACCGCTGAGGAGAAGGAGAAGTACAAGGCCATCAAGAAGGCCCAGGCTGAGAAAGCAGCCAAGGCTGCCGCTGAGGCGAAAGCCGCCGCGGAGGCCAAGGCTGGCGAGGCCGAGAAGGTCTGAGAGCGTCTGTAATCCTACATCAAAAAAGGTGCCCCAAACGGAAGTTTGGGGCACCTTTTTCGATGCCTGAGCCAGAGGGAAAGAGGGCGTGGAAAAAAGTTCGCAGGTTTTTTCAAGTTTGTTTACAAATTGTTTATATCCACGCATTGACAACAGTTTTCCGTGGTGGTAAACTCGCTTTAGCACTCAGGGAAAACGAGTGCTAAAATACTTTGAGGTGTTTGCATGGATCTGACAGATCGAAAACGGCAAATCCTAAAAGTCGTTATTGAGGATTATATCCAAACGGCGGAGCCGGTGGGCTCCAAGACCATCGCCTCGGAGATGGGAGGCAGAGTCAGTTCCGCCACCATCCGCAACGAGCTGGCGGATCTGGTGGAGTTGGGCTATCTGGAACAGCCCCATACCTCCGCCGGGCGCATACCCTCTCCCAAGGGCTACCGGCTGTATGTCAACGAGTTGATGGAGCAGCAGCGGCTGAGCATCGCCGAGACGGAGAGAATCAACGCGGCGCTTCAGGTTAAAATGGAAGAGCTGGATCGAGTCATCTCCCAGGCGGGCAAGGCGGTATCCTCACTTGTGAATTATCCCGCCTATGTGGCCGCCGCCAGCCGCAAAAAAAGCATCACCGCCCGACACTTCGATTTTCTGCCCGTGGATGAGAAGAGCTGCATTGTGGTCATGATGATGGGCGACAACCGGGTGAAAAGCCAGCTGCTGCGGCTGCAGTTGAAAGTGGATCAGGCACAGATCCCCGTGCTGACGAATCTGCTGAACAGTAATTTTACCGGCATCAGCACGGATGAGATGAATCAGCGGCTGATGGATGTCTCTGAGGAGATACCCCCCCAGCTGTTCCTGCTGCTGTCCCAGACCATCGCCTATGCGGCGGACGCTCTGGAGGAGGCTGGACAGAAGGAAGTCTACACCGCGGGCGTCACTCAGGTTTTGAAGCTGCCGGAGTTCCGGGATGCCGACAAGGCCCATGAGCTGATGAGCTTTTTGGCGGAGAACAAGGAGAATTTGCCGGTACCGGACGACAACAGCCCTATGAAGATTCTGATTGGGCCGGAGAACGTCAGCCAGGCGCTGCGGGACACCAGCGTGGTGGTGGCCAGCTATGATATCGGCGACGATATGCGGGGCTTGATCGGTGTGGTGGGCCCCACCAGAATGGACTATGCTACAGTGGCCGCCAGGCTGTCCGCCTTTGCTGACGGACTGACGCGGCTGTTTGGAAAACGGGATTTGCCCCCGAAGGAGGATACAGACGAATGAGCGAAGAGACGAAGCAGCCCACCCCAGAAGAGGAGACTGTGAAAGAGGAAACTCAGGAGACTGCCGCCGAACAGCAGCAGGAACCGGAGGAGAAGGCCTCTGAGAAACGGAAAAAGGAGCCGAAGAAAAAAGAAAAGACCTACACCCTGAGCCGGGAGCAGATGGAGGCCGCCGAGCTGGCCGCCAAGCAGTTGGAAGCGGTGAAGGACCAGTTCACCCGGCTGACCGCCGAATATGATAACTACCGCAAGCGCACCGCCAAGGAGAAGGAAAAGATTTATGAGGACGCCAAAATAGACACCATCCAGGCGTTCCTGGCGGTATATGATAATCTGGAGCGGGCCATGGCCACCGAGGGCGGAGACGACTCCCCCCACAAGAAGGGCCTGGAGATGATCTTCAACCAGTACAAGAAGATCCTGGAGACGCTGGGCGTCACCGAGATGGAGGCCAAGGGCCAGCCCTTTGATCCTAACCGGCACAACGCCGTCATGCACATCGACGATGAGACGCTGGGCGAAAATGTGGTGGCTCAGGTATTCCAGGCGGGCTTCATGATGGGCGACAAAGTCCTGCGCTTCGCAACCGTACAGGTGGCGAACTGATTTGGAATAAGCAGTTGGGAAACAGAAAATTTTGTTTCCGGCTTGTTACTTTGTTTAATAAACATTTCGATAGATTTAGGAGGAATTCATTATGTCTAAAGTCATTGGTATTGATTTGGGTACTACTAACTCCTGCGTGGCGGTTATGGAGGGCGGCGAAGCCGTCGTCATCGCCAACGCTGAGGGCAACCGCACCACGCCGTCCGTCGTGGCATTCTCCAAGACCGGCGAGCGTATGGTAGGCCAGGTGGCAAAGCGCCAGGCCATTACCAACCCCGACCGCACCGTCTCCTCCATCAAGCGTGAGATGGGCAGCGATTACAAGGTTACCATCGACGGTAAGGCCTACACCCCCCAGGAGATCAGCGCCATGATTCTGCAGAAGCTGAAGGCGGATGCCGAGGCCTATCTGGGCGGCCCTGTCACCGAGGCGGTCATCACCGTTCCCGCGTACTTCACCGACTCTCAGCGTCAGGCAACCAAGGACGCCGGCAAGATCGCCGGTCTGGATGTGAAGCGTATTATCAACGAGCCCACCGCCGCGGCTCTGGCCTACGGTGTGGATAAGGAGAACGCCCAGAAAATCATGGTCTATGACCTGGGCGGCGGCACCTTCGATGTGTCCATCCTGGAGATTGACGACGGCGTGATCGAGGTTCTGGCCACTGCCGGCAACAACCGCCTGGGCGGCGACGACTTCGATGAGTGCATCATGAAGTACCTGGTCAACGAGTTCAAGCGTACTGACGGTGTGGATCTGTCCGGCGATAAGGTGGCTATGCAGCGTCTGAAGGAGGCCGCCGAGAAGGCCAAGATTGAGCTGTCCGGTGTCACCACCTCCAATATCAATCTGCCCTATATCACTGCCGACGCCACCGGCCCCAAGCACCTGGATGTCACACTTACCCGGGCCAAGTTCAATGAACTGACCGCCCATCTGGTGGAGGCCACCATGGGTCCTGTCCACCAGGCTATGAGCGACGCCGGTCTGAAGCCCTCCGACCTGAGCAAGGTTCTGCTGGTGGGCGGCTCCAGCCGTATCCCCGCCGTACAGGAGGCCGTTAAGAAGTACACTGGCTCTGAGCCCTTCAAGGGCATCAACCCCGACGAATGCGTGGCCATGGGCGCCGCCCTGCAGGCCGGCGTGCTGACCGGCGACGTGAAGGGTCTGCTGCTGCTGGATGTCACCCCTCTGTCCCTGGGCATTGAGACCATGGGCGGCGTGTGCACCAAGCTCATTGACCGCAACACCACCATCCCTGTGAAGAAGAGCCAGATCTTCTCCACTGCCGCTGATAACCAGACCTCCGTGGAGGTCAATGTCCTCCAGGGCGAGCGTGAGATGGCCGCCGCCAACAAGTCCTTGGGCCGCTTCCACCTGGATGGCATTGCTCCCGCCCGCCGCGGCGTGCCTCAGATCGAGGTGACCTTCGATATCGACGCCAACGGCATCGTCAACGTCTCCGCCAAGGATCTGGGCACCGGCAAGGAGCAGCACATTACCATCACCTCCTCCTCCAACATGAGCAAGGAGGACATTGAGAAGGCCGTCAAGGAGGCGGAGCAGTACGCCGCTCAGGACGCCAAGCTGAAGGAGGAGGTTGAGGTCCGCAATCAGGCCGATCAGATGGTCTATCAGAGCGAAAAGACCCTGAACGAGATGGGCGACAAGATCCCTGCCGATGACAAGAGCAAGGTCCAGGCCGGCATCGACAAGCTGAAGGAGACCTTGAAGGGCCAGGATGTGGCCGCTATTAAGGCCGCCACCGAGGAGCTGACTCAGGCGTTCTATGCCGTCAGCGAAAAGCTGTATCAGCAGGCCAACCCCCAGGGCGCTCAGGGTGGCCCCCAGCCCGGTCCTGACGCCGGCGCCCAGCAGGGTCAGTATTACGACGCCGACTACAAGGTAGTCGATGACGACGACAAGAGCAAGTAAGACCCTCTCATAAAAAGCGTATCAGGGACAGAGCATATGGGCCTGTCCCTGATACGGCGTTTCGGAATACGAGGAGTTTTTCAATATGGCAGAGCAAAAACGAGACTATTACGAGGTCCTGGGCATCTCTAAGGGGGCCTCGGAGGATGAGATCAAAAAAGCCTATAAGAAAATGGCGCGGAAATACCACCCGGATCTGAACCCCGGCGACAAGGAGGCCGAGGAGAAGTTCAAGGAGGTTAACGAGGCCTATGAGGTTCTGTCCGACCCGGACAAGAAGGCCCGCTACGACCAGTACGGCCACGCCGGCGTAGATCCCAACTTCGGCGCCGGCGCCGGGTTCGACGGGAATTTCGACTTCGGCGATTTGGGCGATATCTTCGGCAGCTTCTTCGGCGGAGGAGGCTTCGGGGGCGGCCGCCGGACCAATCCCAACGCCCCCCAGCGGGGCGAGAGCATCCGTATGTCCCTGGCGATCAGCTTTGAGGAGGCGGCTTTCGGCTGTGAGAAAGCCGTCACCGTGGAGCGCACGGAGCGGTGCGACACCTGTCACGGCAATGGCTGCGCCCCCGGCACCACGCCGGAGGTCTGCCCGGACTGCCACGGCACTGGCACGGTACAGGTCCGGCGCCAGACCCCCATGGGTGTCTTCGCCACCTCCTCCCCCTGCACCCGGTGCGGCGGCAAGGGGCGGATTATCCATCAGCCCTGCAAGGACTGTCACGGCACCGGCACCATCCGCAAGCGCAAGACCATTCAGGCCAGCATCCCCGCGGGCATCGACAACGGCCAGACCATCTCCATCCGGGGACAGGGTAACGCCGGCATCAACGGCGGCCCGGCCGGCGACCTGCTGATCACCATCACCGTCCGGCCCCATGAGATTTTCCGCCGGGAGGGCACCTCCGTTCTGTGTGAGGCACCCATTACCTACGCCCAGGCGGTCCTGGGCGCGGAGCTGGAGATTCCCACCATTGACGGCAAGGTAAAATACGACCTGCCCGAGGGAACCCAGTCCGGCACCACTTTCCGCCTGAAGGGCAAGGGTATCCCCTCCATCAATGGCCGGGGGCGTGGCGACCAGTATGTCACGGTCTATATCGAGACACCCCGGAATCTGAACAAGGAGCAGAAGGACGCACTGAAGAAGTTCGCGGAAACCCTGGGGGAAAACAATTACGAGGAGCGGAAGAAGTTCTTCCGGAAATTCAAGAAGTGAGCGTGATCTGATGTACACGGCGGACTACCATATGCATAGCCGCTGGTCCATGGATGCCCGGTTTCCCATGGAGGAGATGGCAAGGGCCGCCGCGGCACAGGGACTGGATGAGATCTGCTTCACTGACCATGTGGAGATTATGAGCTCTGGCTCCTGGCAGCACAACACCTTTGACTGGCAGGCACTGGAGCGGGAATACCAGCAGGCCCGGGAGGTGCTGGGCGGCAGCGTTGAGATCCGTCTGGGCGTGGAGCTGGGGGAGGCCCCCAGGGACTTCGCCTACGCGGAGGAGCTGCTGGGGCAGATGCCGCCTGTGGACTTCGTCATTGGCTCCATCCACCAGCTGTCGGAGGCCTATGGCTGCAAAGATCTGGCATATGCGTCCACCGACAATCCCGAGCTGTCCCGGGCCCAGATCGCTGACTATCTGGCGATTGTGCTGCGGCAGGCGAAGTGGGGCAAATTTTCCGTGCTGGGCCATCTGACCCTGCCCCTGCGGTATATGAACGAGCTGCGGGGAGGCCACATGACCTTTGACGGCTTTGAAGCTGAGGTGGCGGAGGTTTACCGGGCCCTGATTGAAAATGGCTGCGGCATCGAGGTCAACACCAACCGGGGGCACACGCCCCTGCCCGGCGAGAAGTGGCTGCGGCTCTATCGGGAGTGCGGGGGCGAGATCATCACTATCGGTACCGACGCCCACTCTCCCGAGTATGTGGGCTGCTGTGTCCGGGACCGGCAGGAGCTGCTGCGCGCCTGCGGTTTCAAAGCGTTCTGCACGTTCCGGGAGCGGAAGCCGGTTTTCCACGATTTATAAAGCAGGGGCCGCCGGACGGATCGAAAGGACCCATCCGGGGGCCTGCTTTCATTTTCAGTTGCAAAGCAGAGAAATTCCGGTTACAATAGGAGCCGGATTGATCACAGAGCGGGGAGAGAACCCTGCCGGAAAAGGAGCGTGTGTATTTATGAAGATCGCGTTAGGCTGTGACCACGGCGGCTATGCCCTGAAGTGTGAGCTGGCCAAGCACCTGGAGGAACTGGGCCATGAGGTGAAGGACTTCGGTTGTTATTCCACCGAGAGCTGCGACTATCCCGAGTTCGGCGAGGCCGCCGCGCGGGCCGTGGCCTCCGGCGAGTGTGAGCGGGGAATTGTTATCTGCACCACGGGCATTGGCATCTCCATCGCAGCCAACAAGGTGGCGGGCATCCGCTGTGCCCACTGTGCCGATTCTCTGGAGGCGGAGCTGACCCGACGCCACAATAACGCCAATATGCTGGCCATCGGCGCCGGTTTTACCGGTCCGGTACTGGCCAAGCGCATGGTGGAGGTGTTCCTGAACACCGAGTTTGAAGGCGGCCGCCATGAGCGCCGCGTAAATAAGCTAAACGCCATTCAGCCCTGAGGGGCGGGAGCGGTATCGCAGAGGAAGGCGGTGAGACAGCGTGTCTCCAACACGCGGATACAGCAGCTACCGGGGACGGAGTCCCCTGTGGAAAAAGGTCGTGGCCGTGCTGCTGGTTTTGGTCATCCTGGCTGCGATGGGCGTCATCGCCCTGCAGAACTGTATCGTCTATGACGAGGCAGGCAGGGCGAGGATTGAACTGCCCTGGGAACAGGAGGAGCCGGAGACGGACGCTTCATCCAGCGGGTCCGATTCCGAAGAGTTGAATATCACCGTGGAGGAGGCCGTCAAGGCCCCGGAGGAGCTGAGAGGGGCGCAGATTGCCGCCGCTCCGCTGACCATGAAGGACTGGCAGGAGGAGAACGACAGAGTGTCCGCTATCTCCCCACAGGCGGGGGCTTTGGCGCTGATGGTGAAGGAATCTTCCGGCCGGGTCTGCTATGACTCCCCGGCGGCACGGGCCGTCAGCGGCAGCATCATCAAGGCGGACAGCGGCACCGGCGAAGCGATTGCCGCTATGAACGGGGCCTGGGATTACACCATTGCCCGGGTCAGCTGTCTGCTGGATCCCATTGCCGCCAAGGCGGACGTGGAGGGTCTGGGACTGAAGAATACCGGCGGGTATGTTTTCTACGACGGAAATAACCTGAACTGGCTTGACCCGGCAAAAGTGGGAACCATGGATTACCTCTGTTCCATTGCGGAAGAGTGCGCGGCCATGGGATTTGACGAAATCCTGCTGACGAACCTGTCCTATCCCACCGTGGGCAAGCTGGATAAAATCGACTACGGAGAAAATGTGGATCGGCAGGAGGCACTGGAAAACCTGGTGGACGCGGTGACAAAGGCCTTGGCGGTGGACTATCCGGAGGTGAGAGTCTCCGTGGAGCTGCCTGCCGAAGTCATCACCGCTGGCGCTGACGGGACTGCCGGACTGGTGTTGGAGGACATGGCCTGCCGTGTGGACCGTGTCTACGCTGTGACCACGGCGGAGGAGGCCCAGGCTCTGGCCCAGGCCGTCAAGGATGCCTCCGCATCGGTGGATTTTGTGGCGGAGGTCACGTCCCCGGAGGATATCACCGGCAGCTATCTGCTGATCAACGGGCAATAAACTTAAAAAGGCTCCCTGCGGATTTCCGCAGGGAGCCTTTTTAAGTTCTGAAGAAAAGCACATGGGCAGAGGAACGGCTTCCACCCTATAATCATTTGAGCCCCAGGGAATCCATCAGCTCACCATAAAGGATCACCTCGGCTCCATTGTCTGATCAGTCAGGCAGCCCACACGGAGGAGGGATAGAGGTAGTACTGCTTTGCCTCGTATGCGATTTGAAATGCTTTGCCGCTGGTGTCCTTCAGGGTGATGTCCGGCCCGCCCAGATTGATGCGGTAACCCGTAAAAGCATGAATAAACGGCAAGGACTTCCAATAGAGGGTATAGCAGTGCTGCTCCAGCTCCGCCCGGACAGTCTCCATTTCGGCCGTGCCTGTTTCCCCGGTGATGGGTGGCCTACCCGTGCTGGAGTGGAAGGACACTTCCAGCCACGTGGGGGAGTCCATCAGCCCCGTTATAGACCGGGGCGCCACGCATAGGCGGCCAGCAGCGCCGATAGCGGCAGGACAATCAAAGCTTTCTTTTTCATGGGCTTACACGCCTCTCAGATCGAAATCCGGGGTGTACTCCTCCTTGGCGGAGGTCCGCTCCTGGGTAAAACCATCGGTGATACCGCAGTTTTCCATATAGGCCACGGCGGCGGCGTATTCCGCACGGGTTACATGGCGGCGGAGATTGCCCTCCGCCCCCGGCTGGGGCGTGTACTGACTCATCAGGGAGACCAGCACGTCGCCGGGGCGGAAAGTCTCCGCGATCCAGTCCAGGCAGCGGCGGGTATTTTCCAGTTCGCCGGGCAAAATCAGGTGGCGGATCAAGACACCGCTTTTCAGCAGACCACCCTCCATGTGGTAGGGCCCTGTCTGACGGAACATCTCCAGAACGGCGGCGCTGGCCCAGGGAAAGTAGTCCTCCGCCGATGAGTATCGTTTCGCCGGTCCCGACAGGGCGTATTTCAAATCCGGCAGATAGACCTGAATCTTGCCCTCCAGCAGACGCAGGGTCTCCGGCTTCTCATAGCCGCCGGAGTTCCACACCGCAGGCACGGGCAGAGGGTCTGCCAGGGACTCCAGGATGACGGGTGTAAAGTGGGTAGGCGTGACCAGGTCGATGCAGGCGGCGCCCTGGGCGATCAGCTCAAAGTAAATCTCCCGTAGGCGCTTCGCTGTAATGGGCTTCCCCTTGCCCTGCTGGGAAATAGGGGCATTTTGGCAGAAGCAGCAGCGCAGGTTGCAGCCGGAAAAGAATACCGTGCCGGCGCCGTGGGCGCCTGTCAGGCAGGGCTCCTCCCACTGGTGGAGCATGGCTTTGGCTGCCACGGGCAGCGCCGGCATGGCACAGACGCCCCCGGCCTGGCTGTCCGTCCGCTCCGCCCCGCAGTTGCGGGGACACAGATTGCAGATCATACCGTTACGAATCCCTCTCCTCTGAATTGGCGTCGTCCGGCAGGACCACCCTGCCGTTTTTCCAGATGTAGTTGGGGCCGGAGCGCTTCAGCGCAGCGCCGACATCCAGCACCAGCTTCTGACACGCGGTACAGTAGCAGGCCTCCTCGCTGACGCTCAGCTCCAGCCGCTTCGGCTGTTCGGCGGTTCCAAAGGACTCCAAAAAGCTCCTGGACGGTCCCTCGCTCCAATACATACCAAGGCTGCGCCCGCTGCAGTACAGATTGCCTGCCAGCATGGGTTTTCCGCACCAGGGACACGCTGTTGGGGCAGGCCGTCCGTATTTCTGATCCCGGGCGGACGCTTCTCCCTCGCGGGATTCCGGGACAGAGGACTGCTTCTTCTCCGGCTTCTTCTCCGGCTTCCGATCCCAGGGGTCCTCGCTCTTTTTCCAAAAGGCCATTGCTATCCCTCCCAGGCCGCCTGACCCAGTGCCGCGGTGAAGGCCTGTCCGCTGAGCCGGGCACCCTTGGTGACCACCACGGCGGCGGATAGCCGGTTGGCCGTGGCCAGGGCCTGTTCCATGGGAATCCCCAGCTGCAGCTGGGCCATGACCGCGCCGATATGGGCATCTCCGGCACCGATGGTGTCCACCGTGACGGCGGGCACACCGGGGATCAGGCCGGAGTTTTTACCAGTGTCATACCAGCAGCCCCGGGCACCCAGAGTAGCGATGACGGTGTTGCCGGTGCGCCGCTGGAGGATAGCCGCCGCTGTCTGAACGTCAGTGGGGGCGGTTCCTGTCAGCCGGGCGGCCCCGGTGATGACCTCCTCCTCGTTCAGGTGCAGCACCGGATGGAGGGCATAGAGCCGCCGAAGCTTCTCCTCCTGCAGATTGGCGATGCGGGGGCCGGGGGCGAAGTACACGGTGATGCCGGGATTCTGTTCCAGAAAGTCCAGAATCACGTTCCCGGTAGGCTCCTCCACCTCCAACCCGCAGAGATAGGCGCCGCAGATCTCCGAGGTGTCCAGCGCCTCAAACCACTCCGGCTGAAAGGCGTATTCCGCCCCATGATAGGAGATAAACGTCCGCTCGCCGCCTTTTTCCACAAAGCAGTAACAGCAGCCGTTCTCCCGGTCAGGGGTGGGGATGACCGGCGTGACGCCCTCCTCCGCAAGATGGCGGCGGACGAAGTCCCCGTAGGCCCCAGTGCCCACGGGAGAAAACAGTATGGAGGAAACGCCGAAGTGCCGCAGCATGGACCAGGCGTTGTAGGCGCAGCCGCCCATGGCCATCTGTTGGCCGGAGACGTTCACGTCCTCCGCGGTCCGGGGCAGATGGTCCAGATTGATGATGACATCCACCACAGTGGAGCCGATGACCAGAAGTTTTTTCATGGAAGTGCCTCCTGTTTCTTTCAAGCTCGGGGTATTTTCCCCGCTTCTTTCCCACTCCGTAGCGGGGGTGCTCCGAAGAGCCATGGTAGCCGTTCATTCACGGCTGATCGCCGTCAGACGGCGTCTCGCCAAAGACGCCGGTGTATGGGGATCTCGCGGGCGGCGTACTCTCACGGAGAGGCTTCAATCCGGCGGCGTCAAAGACCATCTTTTCGCAGGAGGGACAGTACCATGTACTTTTGTAGGTGGCCAGGCTGCCCTCATCATCCACCCGCAGGGTATTCTCACGCCCGGCACCCAGCCACAGCACCTTGGCACTGGGAACGCCGCGGGTCCAGAAGACGCCCCGGCTGCCGCTGAGAAAGCCCTGCTCCATGTCCCGCCCGCACCAGGGACATGTTTCCGCCGGGCGCTTCAAACGCTCCGCTTCGGCAGCCTGCTTCTGTGCCGCCCAGTCCCGGACAGAATCCAGGAGGCTTTCCTGCTTCTCCTGTTCCGGAGAGAGGCGAGGCACCGGCCGCTTTGGCTCCATATCCCAGGGATCATCGCTCTCTTTTCAAAAAGCCATGATCATTTCTCCTTCTTTTCCTCATCCACTTCCTCATAGTCCACGGTGTATACCGGGCCGTCGAAATGGGGTTCTTTCGGCTTCTCCTGCCGGGGAGGCGGCTCCCCGCCGCCTCTCTTTGCCCGGCGAACCAGGAAGAGAATAACGGCGATAAGCAAAATCGGCAGCGCCAGCCGAAAGACCAGCATGATCAGTCCGAACAGCAGCCGGAAGATGCCCAGAGGGAGACCAACCAGCAATCCCATCATGTTTCTCCTTCCATACTCATCCGTCACAGGGCGTAGAGACAACCTGCGGACGAGGGATAGGTCTTGTTCTTAAATCTGGGGTCCAGGACCCAGGCAGCGGCAACGCTGAGGACGTCCTCCTCCGTAGGGAGGTCCCCGAAATCCACCGCCTGTCCCCTGTGGGGAAACCGGTCAAAGCCCAGAGCAAGTTTCTCCGGGGTCAGAGGGTGGCAGTTTGCCTTTGCCTCCACATTCGCATAGTAGTATTTCCGCACACATTGCCCGCCCGCATACTGTTCTCTTGAGCAGTGACCGATGGTTCGGTGGGAAAAGAAGCTCCGCAGCTCCGAAAATTGCGACGCCAGCTTTTGCGGGTCATGGGAGGGAGAGGGAATGACCCCGATCACCAACAGAAATCCGTCCGGGCAGGGGGAGACAAAATATCCCTGCCGGACTGCTGGGGCAAAAAAGGAATGTTCTCCGGCAGCTCCCTGCCGTGAGAATAGCACCACAGCTATCGCAGGCACCAGAACAGCTTCCGCAGCAGCAATACCAGGATCACTGCCAAAAGGAGCTTCAGCAGCTTCATCTCATGCCTTCCCCAGTGTCCGCAAGGCCTCGGCGTAATACCGGGCAAAGGCCGAGGGTACCGCGTGGGATTCCAGTCCGGCCGCGTCCACCCACTCAAATTCCGTCGGGCCGTCTCCGGTTACCTCCAGGGTGTACCCGGTCATATGCCACTCCACGTGGGTAAAGATATGCTTGGCCGTCAGCCGGCTCTTCCACTGCTTCGGCGCCAAGCCCCAGGCGGAGACAGCCGCCGGAGCGGTCTTTTCGGTTAGGCTTCCCTCCACGTTGGGGAACTCCCAAAGCCCCGCCAGCAGTCCGCCATCTCCCCGCTTCCTCAGGGCCATCCGGCCGTCCCGCAGGAGGAGAAACACCGTCTTTTCCTCTACCCGCCGGACCTTTTTCGGTTTCTTTACCGGCAGGCGCTCCGCGGTACCCCGGAGGCGGCCCAGGCAGAATTCCCGGGCGGGACACGCCTCACACCGGGGTGGGCCGTTGGGTGCGCAGACTGTGGCCCCCAGCTCCATGGTGGCTTGGTTGAAAATCCGGATATCCGCGGGCTCCGTCGGCATGACGGATTGCACCTGCTCCCGAACGGCTCTCTTCGTCTTTGGGTCCAGAATGTCGTCCTGACAGTCGGTGAGCCGGGTAACCACCCGCAGCACATTGCCGTCCACCGCCGCTTCCCGCAGGCCAAAGGCCGCCGAGGCGATGGCGCTGGCGGTGTAGTCTCCGATGCCCGGCAGGTCCAGCAGGTCTTCATAGGTGTCCGGGAAGCGGCCCCGCCCTGCAATGGTCTTGGCCGCCTTCTGAAGATTTCGGGCGCGGCTGTAATAGCCCAGCCCCTCCCACAGCTTCATCAGCCGCTCCTCCGACGCTTCAGCCAGAGCTTCCACCGAGGGGAAGACCTCCAGAAAGTGGGTATAGTAACCCAGAACCGCCGCCACACGGGTCTGCTGGAGCATAATCTCCGAGATCCAGATGCGGTAGGGGTCCTCCGTTTTCCGCCATGGAAGGTCCCGGGCATTTTCCCGAAACCAGGCCAGCAAAGGCTTCGGCAGGCGGGAGAGAACATTTTCAGTTGTCAGCTCTTGTTGTTTCATGGTATGATTGTACCATATTGGGCGGGAGGTTCCCAGCCCTGGCCGATATTTTTTTACCGCGGGATAAAAAAACCTTGACCTTCCCCTTTCTGGAAGGTGTACGATCCTTGCAGAGATGAGGTGGAGCTCTTGAAAATCAATGAGGTGGAGGCCCTGGTGGGCATCACGAAAAAGAATATTCGCTTTTATGAGGCCCAGGGACTTTTGACTCCACGCCGGAACAGCGAGAACGGCTACCGGGACTACAGCGAGGCCGAGGTGGAGGAGCTGCGGCGCATCAAGCTGCTGCGAAAATTGGGCGTGCCCCTGGAGGAGATCCGGCAGATGCAGAGCGGTTCCCACACTGTGGGAGACGGAATGCGGCGCCACCTGGTAACCCTGGAGCGGGAGCGGGAAAATCTGGAGCAGTCCATCCGGCTCTGCGGCCGTCTGACGGACTGCCAAAAGCGGATGGAGGAGCTGGACGCCGGGACCATCCTGACGGAGATGGAGACCATGGAGCACGCCGGCACCACCTTCCAGAATAAGCAGCGGCAGGATGTCCGAATCCGCTATGTGGCCCCGGTGGCGGTCACGGTGGTGATGGTGCTGCTGATGCTGGGACTGATGTGGCTGTTTCTCTGGGGCTTTGAGACGGATCCCGCCGGGGCGCCGCCCCTGCCGTTGCTGGCGATCCTGATGGCTATCCCGGGGGTGGTGGCCCTGGGTGTGGTCGTCTCTCTGGTGCAGCGCATCCGGGAGATCGGGAAAGGAGAGATCGACGATGCAAAGCAATTCTGACCGGCGGGGAAAGCGCGTGGCTCCCATTGCGGCGGCGGTGGTGGTCATCTTGTATGTCCTGCCGCTGGCTATCGGCTCCGTTTTCGCCGCTGTGGACTTTCTGCGGGACGGCGAGGGCTTCGCCGCACTACTGTTTCTGATGCTCTACGGCGTGTTGGGCGGCGCCGTGGTGGTGGGAGTGCTTTTGGCCCTGCGTCAGAGACTGCGGGAGATTGATGGAGGTGAGGAAGATGACGCCGCCCAATACTGACCGTCAGGCTGTCCGCCGGAAAAGCGCCATCCGAGGCGCCGTGTCCTCCACGGTGCTGCAGCTGGCCACCGCTGCATTGCTGTTCTGGTGCCATTGGCACACGGACAGCGGCGTGGCGTCCGTGCTGCTGCTAATTGTATCCCTGTTAGACCTGGGGGCCATTGTCCCCGTTTGGATATCCTTACACATTCGACTGAAAGAGATTGAAGGAGGAGAAGAAGATGCTGCTGCTCAATATTGACCATATCCCCGGAAAAGAAGTGGAGGCCCTGGGCATTGTGAAAGGCACGGTTGTCCAGTCCAAAAACTTCGGAAAGGATTTCATGGCCGGCATGAAGACTCTGGTGGGAGGAGAGATCACCGCCTATACGGAGATGCTGACCGAGGCCCGCCAGATCGCCACCAAGCGGATGGTGGATGAGGCTGCCGCCCTGGGTGCTGACGCCATACTCAACATCCGCTTTGGTTCCTCCGCCGTGATGCAGGGTGCCGCCGAGGTTATCGCCTACGGCACGGCGGTGAAGATTCTGTGATGCGGATTACCTTCCTGGATCACAGCGGCTTTCTGGTGGAGATGCCCTCTGCGACGCTGCTGTTCGACTGGTGGAAGGGGGAGCTGCCGGCTCTTCGGTCGGAAATCCCCTTGCTGGTTTTTGCCAGCCACCGCCATGAGGACCACTTCAAGCCAGAGATCTTTGCTCTGGACGACGGCGTCCGGGACATCCGGTTCCTGCTGGGAAAGGATATCAAGCTGACGCCCCGGCATCGGGAACGCTGGGGAGTCTCCGACGATACTGCCGCGAAATGCACCGTGCTGGGCGGCGGCAGACAGGCGGAGCCCCTGCCCGGCGTCACAGTGGAGACGTTGACCTCCACCGATGCGGGCGTGGCCTTCCTGGTGACGGAGGACGGACAGACGGTGTTCCACACCGGGGATCTGAACTGGTGGCATTGGGAAGGCGAGGACCCGGTTTGGAACCGGAATGTGGAGGTGGACTTCAAACGGTACTGTGAGCCCCTCCGGGACCGGCCCATCGACCTGGCTATGCTGCCCCTGGACTCCCGGCTGGGAGAAGCTGGATTCCTGGGGCCAAAGTATTTTCTGGAGCTGGCGGATATCCGCCGGTTTCTTCCTATGCACCAGTGGGGGGACTTTGCTTTCACAGACAAATTCGCAGAGAACTATCCGGCGCTGGTGGCCGGGCTGATCCCCGTGGAGTACACCGGCCAGAGCTGGGAACTGGAGAATTGAGGGAATTCGGGCATAGAAAAAGGAGCAGACGGGTTTCGTCCTGCTCCTTCTCTCTTATAATGATTACTTTTTTAGACCGCCCAGGCTGCGGAGATTTTCCAGGGCTTCGGCGTACTTTTTCGTAGAGGCGGATGGGTTGCCCCGCAGGATGCGCAGGGACTGGCGATAGGTCTTTTCGCTTCGGGAGATGATGCGGGCTTCGTTGGCACGGAGCTTCTCCAAAGCCTGGCTGATCTCCGCTTTCCGGTCCGCCAGGGCCTGACCGGTGAGCTCTTTGGTCTCCTCCAGACGGCTGCGGTAATTTTCCAGAGCTTTGGAGACATTGCGCAGGGCCTGCAGCTTGGCGGCGGTGCGGCGGCGGAGACGCTGCTCCGTGGCCTCCTCCCGTCGGAGGGTCCGCATAGCCCGCTCCTCGTCCAGCCGAGCTTTTGCGGCCTCCAGCTGGTCAGCCAGCAGGATCTTGTCGATCTCCGTGCGCTCCCGGAAGCGCCGCAGATCATCCTCGGCAAAGGCGGAGACAATCTCCACCCGCTTGGCAATGCGGCGCAGGTCCTCGTTTTCCTCTGTGAGACGGGTAAGCATCTCCCGTAGATCCATGGCAGCGCGGAAAGACTGGACGGCATCCACCGTGGTGCCGGCTACCAGCACAAAGGCCAGCGGCTCCGCCAGAACCTGGGGGATAGCCAGAATCAGCCGGGCAATGGGCGGATGGATCACTTTGACCAAGAGAATCGAAAAGCCGCCCCAGGCCAGAGAGCTGCTGAGGCAGATATATCCGTTCAGATTGCACTTCTGGTTGGAATAGTCCCAGTAGCGGACGTGGAACAGCGCCTCCATGGCGGCGCCGGTGAAATACTCCAGAATGGTGGCGGAGATCATGCCGAACAGGTAGATCAGCCACAGGCTGTCCTGTACCCGGATGGTGGAGAACAGAATGATGATGGCACCGGAGCCATAGATGGGCAGCAGGGGGCCATGGAGGAAGCCACGGTTCACCCAGCGGTGCTGCCTGATGGAGACGTAACAGGACTCCCATACCCAGCCGCACAGACAGTAGAAGAAAAAGAAAAGGACCCATTGGTCCGCAGTGTAAGTCATGTTCAAAACGCTCCATTCGACAAAATTCCACGTTTATCTTATCACATTTTACCCGGGAGGCAATAGACAAAACAGGGCAGATGTCGAAACGGGGACTCTACGCTCCGCAGGTTGCGCTTTCACGGCGGATAGGCTATCCTATGACACATAACGGAAAAGGAGAAGAAACAATATGGATTCCTATGTGACAGGCGGCACTATTCGGATGCTGCGGGAGAAAAAGGGCTACACACAGAAGCAGCTGGCGGAGCGGCTGTCCGTCAGCGACAAAACCGTCTCCAAATGGGAGATGGGCAAGGGCCTGCCGGATATCACTCTGCTGGAGCCCCTGGCCCTGGCTCTGGGAGTATCGGTGGCGGAGCTGATCTCCGGTGACTGCGCCGTCAACCGCAATCGCAGCGCCAATTTGAACCGGACGAGGTTCTATGTGTGTCCGGTGTGTGGCAATATCCTCTGGTCCGTGGGAGAGGGGGCCTTCAGCTGCTGTGGTGTCTCCCTGCCTCCGCTGGAGGCGGAGGAACCCGACGGAGACCACGGAATTCAGGTGGAGCGGGTAGAGGACGAGTGGTATGTGACTTTGACACATCCTATGACCAAGGACCACTATCTCAGCTTCATGGCCTATGTGACCACGGACCAGGTGACGCTGCGGAAGCTCTATCCGGAGCAGACGGCTGAGAGCCGGTTCCCCATGGCGGGCCATGGGACGCTGTATGTATACTGCAACCACCACGGGCTGTATCAGGTAAAGCTGTAAAAGAACCGGGACCGTATTTAGGGCCCGGTTCTTTTACGCGGAATAGAAAAGCCTTACAGACGCGTCACCACAGGAATCACCATGGGATTGCGCTTGGTGGTCTTGTAGAGATAGTTGCTGACTGCGGACTTTACCGCGCCCTTCAGCTCGCCGTCATCCCGACTGCGCCTGCGGCCGCCTGCGGCGCTGTCGGCAGCGTCCTGAGCCACACTCTGCAGCTCCTTCATCAGATCCTCGGATTCCTTGACGTAGATGAACCCCCGGGTGATGATCTCCGGCTCACTGATCAGCTGGCCGTCGTGGGAGGAGACAGGAAGCACCACAACCACCATACCGTCCTCGGCCAGACGCTTCCGGTCCCGCATGACCACGGCACCCACATCGCCCACACCGGAGCCATCCACATAGATCTCGCCGGCGGGGACGGAGCCATTGATTTTCATGGTCTTGGCTGTGATTTCGATGACGCTGCCATTTTCCGCGATGGCCACATGATTGCGGTCCATGCCCATCTGCTGGGCAAGCTGGCAGTGAATCTGCAGCATCCGCTGCTCGCCGTGGAGAGGAATGAAGAATCGGGGCTTGGTCAGGGCATGGATGATCTTCAGCTCCTCCTGGCAGGCGTGGCCGGAGACATGGAGCATATCCGCCTTGTCATAGACCACGGTGGCGCCCTTGCGGAACAGCTCGTTGATGACCCGGCCCACCGTCACCTCATTGCCGGGAATGGCGGAAGCGGAGATGATAACCTTGTCGCCGGCGCCGATCTCCACCTGCTTATGGGTGGAGAAGGCCATGCGGTACAGGGCGCTCATCTCCTCTCCCTGAGAGCCGGTGGTGACAATGACCTGTTTATCCTTGGGCAGGCCCTTGATTTTGGTGATGTCCATTAGGGTGTTCTTGGGCAGCTTCATATAGCCCAGCTCCGTGGAGACCCTCATAATATTCTCCATGGAGCGGCCGGTGACAGCCACCTTCCGGCCGCAGGCGGCGGCGGCGTCCAGCACCTGCTGGATGCGGTGTACATTGGAGGCAAAGGTGGTGACGATGATACGGTCCTTGCAGCCGGTGAACTGGCGCATGAAGGTCTTGCCCACCACGCTCTCACTCATGGTAAAGCCCGGACGCTCCACATTGGTGGAGTCCGCCAGTAGGGCCAGCACCCCCTCCTTGCCCAGCTCACCGAAGCGGGCCAGGTCGATGACATCGCCGTCGATGGGGGTGGAGTCGATCTTGAAGTCGCCGGTGTGGACCACGGTTCCCATTTTGGTGTGGATGGCGAAAGCCACGGAGTCGGCAATGGAGTGGTTCACATGGATGAATTCCACGCTGAACTTGCCCGCTCGGACTGTCTCGCCCGGCTCCACGGTGATGAGCTTGGTGGACTTGGTCAGGTTGTGCTCGTCCAGCTTCAGCTTGATGAGGCCGGCGGTAAAACGGGTGCAGTAGATGGGCATATTCACCTGCTTGAGCACATAGGGGATGGCGCCGATATGGTCCTCGTGGCCGTGGGTGATAAACAGGCCCCGGATGCGGGCGAGGTTTTTCACCAAATAGGTTACATCGGGAATGACGCTGTCGATACCGTACATATCGTCACCGGGAAAGGCCATGCCGCAGTCCACCACCACAATCTCGCCGCCGTACTCGTAGGCGGTCATGTTCTTTCCAATTTCATCCAGACCGCCCAAAGGGATAATTTTCAATTTTTCTGCCATAAAATGTCTCCTTCAAAATTACAGAGTATGTAAAAACTGAATTCCACAGGAAAACGGCAGGGCATAACAAAATAAGCCGATCGGGGAAAGCTTTTCCCCCTCAGCCTGCACTGAAACAGAGACGCCCGTACTGCCTCTCAGCCCCGTTTCGCCGGAGGACGGCACCAGATGCGCCTGAATTCTGCGTCCTATGGAATTTTTATCTTATTTAACCGCACTGGAAGCACGCCCGGCACGGTAAAATACAAAAGAAACTGCGCGGCACGGAGACAGCTCCTCTTTCCTAAGAAGGGTCAGCAGCGCATAAGATTATTTCTATTATAACACGTTAGGGGTGCTTTGTATACTCTTTTTCCAAAGAAAATCAGTCTGCCGATTGACCTTTCCAGCCAGCGGCCGAAAAAAATGGGACTTCAGTCTGTTCAAAATGGGAAAAGTCTGATATACTATATTATCCATACCTTCGGTGGACAATATGGAAGAGAATATCCGGTGTCCCAGGCCCATAATCCGTACTGCGGCGGCCTTCATGGCAGCGCCGCGGCGCGTTGAAAGGTGGTCATATCAACTATGAACAAAAAGATATCCAGACTTCTGGAACCGAACCTGAAGCTGTACTTCTTGTTCCTACTGGCGTTCTCCCTGGCGGCCATTCCCTTCAAGCCCCTGCTGGCTTTGGTGGAAGGCTGTATTACGGTGGTGCTGTACATTTACTTCACCCGCAGCAACCAGAAGCGGCGGCAGGGGATTCTGCAATATATTGACAACCTGACCGGCAGCGTGGATTCCGCCAGCAAGTCCACCCTTATCAACTCCCCGCTGCCCATTATGGTTTTCCGGCCGGACACCGGCGAGGTAATCTGGAGCAACGAGAACTTCCTGCAGCTGGCCGGCGTTCGGGAGCATTTGTTTGAGATCAAGGTGGAGGACACGGTGCCCAACTTTTCCGTCCAGTGGTTGCTGGAGGGAAAGCAGGAATGTCCGGAGCGGGTGGAGATGAACAGCCGCCGCTTCCGGGTGTACGGAAGTCTGGTCCGGGCCAAGGGGAAGGACGGAGGACAGAATCTGGTGGCCACCACTTACTGGGTGGATACCACCGAGGCTGACAGCCTGCGGGAGAAATACGACGCCACCCGGCCTGTGATGGCCATCCTGCAGCTGGACAATTACGAGGATATGATGAAGGCCTGCGCCGATACCCAGCGGAGCGCCGTCCTGGCACAAATCGATGAAAAGCTGAACAAATGGGCCGAGGGCGCCGGCCTGCTGCTGAAAACGGAGCGGGATCACTATCTGTTCCTGTTTGAGGAGCAGCGCTTTGATCACTTCGCCGCGGAGAAATTCTCCATCCTGGACTCTATCCGGGAGATCAAGGTGGCCGAGGGTCTCCATCCCACCATGTCCATCGGCGTGGGTAAGGATGCGGAAACCATGGCGGAGCTGTATAAAAACGCCAATCTGTCCCTGGAGATGGCGCTCAGCCGCGGCGGCGACCAAGCTGTGGTGCGGAACCGGCTGGATTTCGCCTTTTACGGCGGCCGGGCCAAGGCCGCGGAAAAGCGCACCAAGGTCAAGTCCCGGGTCATGGCCAACGCCTTGGGCGAGCTGATGGCCGACGCCCAGCAGGTCTACATCATGGGGCATAGCTATGCCGACATGGACGCCGTGGGTGCGGCGGTGGGATTGTGCTGCATTGCCCGGAAGAGGGGCAAAAAGGCCCGGATTGTCATTGACTTGGAGAAGAACGCGGCCGGCCAGGTGCTCTCCCAGCTGCGGAAGCTGCCGGAGTATGAAAACGTATTTATCTCCGGTCCTGAGGCGTTTTTGCGGATGCAGCCCAACTCCCTGCTGATTGTTGTCGACACCAACCGGCCGGATTTCGTGGAGTCCCGGCAGGTGCTGGAATCCTGCAACCGGGTGGCCGTCATTGATCACCACCGCCGGGCGTCCTCCTATATTGAAAACGCCGCGCTGAACTTCCATGAGCCCTATGCCTCCTCCGCCTCGGAGCTGGTGACGGAGCTGCTGGGCTACCTGGTGGAGCCGGCGGATCTGCTCCATGAGGAGGCCATGGCCCTGCTGGCGGGCATTGTGCTGGACACCAAGCACTTTACTATGCGCACCGGCGGCCGTACCTTTGAGGCGGCGGCGTTCCTGCGCCGGGCCGGCGCCGACACGGTGGACGTCCAGCGCCTGTTCCAGAACGACCTCAACGAGATGGTCACCCGCTATGATATCATCCGCCGGGCCGAGGTTCTCCATGACAGCATTGCCCTGTCCACCATCCCGGAGGACGGTGTGGATCGTGTGGCGGCGGCCCAGGCGGCGGACGAGCTGCTGACCCTGAAGGGAATCAAGGCGTCCTTTGTGCTGTCCCGTTCCGGGACGGCGGTGCAGATGTCGGCCCGCTCCCTGGGAGACATCAATGTCCAGGTGGTCCTGGAGGCTTTGGGCGGCGGCGGCAATTCCACCACTGCCGGCGGCCGGGTGGAGAACACCGATCCGGAGACAGTGCGGGAGCAGCTGGTTGAGGCTATTGAGAGCTATTTGGAAAAATGAGGATCGCGTCCATGAAATACCGACTGCTGAGCAAATGCCGGGGGGAGCTGATGGGACTGGCCGTGATTTGGTTCATGCTGTTCCACTCCTGAAACCCCTCTGCCTTTTGAGGCGGTGGATCTGATCAATGGTGTGGGCTTCTGCGGTTGCTGGAAAATACAGCCTGGAGATTTATCTCATCAATATGATTTTCACGCGGGGATGGGGACATCGTCCCGTTTCTTCGAGTTTGGACCGTATCACATAATCTATTATGCCATCTGCCACACGCTGAACGTCGCCCAGGCGGTGCTTTTGCACAAGGGCATCGACTGGGTGTATGCCCAGTTGGGGAACCGGTTCCGGAGCAAAATCGGCGCGGTGCGGTGACAGCGGACCATATGGAATATTCTATCAATTAAAGGAGAAACAAACCATGAAAGTGATCTTACAGCAGGACGTCAAGGGCCAGGGCAAAAAGGGCCAGCTCATCGAGGCGTCCGAGGGGTATGCCCGGAACTATCTGCTGCCCCGGAAGCTGGCCATCCTGGCCACGCCTGACGCTATCAATACCATGAATCTGAAGGAGAAGGCCCGGCGGGCCGAGGAAGCCCGCCAGAGGGAGGAAGCTCTGGCTACTGCTGGAAAGCTGAAGGACTGCACTGTGAAGCTGACGGCCAAGGCCGGCAGCGGCGGCCGCCTGTTCGGCGCCGTTACCACCAAGGAGATCTCCGAGGGCCTGAAGGCCCAGTTCGGCATCGACATTCCCAAGCAGAAGCTGGTGCTGGATGAGCCAATCAAAGCCTTCGGAACCTATGAGGTCAAGGCCAAGCTGGGGTTTGAGGTCACCGCCACCGTCAAGGCCTGCGTGACGGAGGAGTAAATCCCCCGGGACAAGGGAGGAGCTTGCGCCGCCCGACCAATAGGATGGAACCATTTCAAACACACAACGCGGAGGTGAACGGATATGGCAAATGAGGATCTGCTGCTGCGGCAGATGCCCCACTCCCTGGAGGGGGAGCAGGCGGTGCTGGGCTCCATGCTCATCGACCCGGACTGCATCAAGGACGTCATGGACAAGCTGCAGCCGGGGGATTTCTATCTGCGGCAGAACCGGGAGATCTTTGAGACCATCTACTCCATGTTTACCTACGCCCGCCCTGTGGATGGCATCACGGTGGCGGAGGAGATGCAGAAAAACGGCACCTATGACGAGAACACCACCCGGAGTTATCTGGCCCAGCTGATGGAGATCACCCCCACCAGCGCCAATGTGATGGAGTATGTGAAGATCGTCCGGGACAAGGCTCTGCTGCGGGCTGTGGCCCAAGCAGCCTCAGAGATCACCGCCATGGTTCAGGAGGGCACCGGCACTGCCGGGGACACCTTGGAGTCGGCGGAGCAGAGAATCTTTGCCATCCGCCGGGGACAGAGCGCCAAGGATATGCTTCCCATCCGGCAGGTGCTGCCAGAGGTGCTGGACCGCCTCAGTGAAATGAGTGAGAGCGAGAGCCATCTGCCCGGCCTGTCCACCGGTTTGTCTGCCGTGGATGCCAAGATCACCGGACTGAATAAGTCGGATCTGATCCTGCTGGCCGCCCGCCCTGGTATGGGCAAGACCTCCTTCGCCTTGAATGTGGCCCTGAATGTGGCCAAAAGCACGGAGAAGACAGTGGCCCTGTTCTCTTTGGAGATGTCCAGTGAGCAGCTGGTGACCCGGCTGCTCAGCTCCGAGGCCCTGGTGGAGAACGTGCGCCTCAAGACCGGTAACCTCCGGGAGACAGACTGGCAGAAGATCGCCGACGCGGCCACGGTGCTGAACCGGCTGGATATGCGCATTGACGACAACCCTATGCTGACGGTGGCGGATATGAACGCCAAGTGCCGCCGGCTGGACAATCTGGGCCTGGTGGTCATTGACTATCTGCAATTGATGACCTCCGCCGGTGGAAAGGGATACGGCGGCGAGAGCCGCCAGCAGGTGGTGTCCGATATCTCCCGTATGCTGAAAATCATGGCCAAGGAGCTGAACGTACCGGTGATCTGCCTGTCCCAGCTGTCCCGTGCCAACGAGAAGCGGGACGACAAGCGGCCCATGCTGTCGGACCTGCGAGAGTCCGGCGCCATCGAGCAGGACGCGGACATTGTCATGTTTTTGTACCGGGACGACTATTATAATGAGGACTCGGAGAAGCACAATATCGCCGAGTGCATCATCGCCAAGAACCGCCACGGCGAAACCGGGAAAGTAGAGCTGCGGTGGATGCCCGAATACACCCAGTTCTCCACGCTGGATAATCGCTATGACGAGGAGTGATCTGGAAGCGGCCCGGACCTTTGTTCTGCGCTATATTCCGGCGGAGGGCCAGGTGCTGTGCGCGGTCTCCGGCGGGATGGACTCCATGTGTCTGCTGCATTTTATGAATACCTGGGGACGGATGCGGAGACTTTCCGTTGCCGCCGCCCATTTCAACCACCAGCTCCGCCCCGCTGCGGACCGGGACGAGGCTTTTGTCCGGCGGTACTGCGAGGAGGAGCGAATCCCCTTTTTTTCCGGCTCCGGCGATGTGCGGGGGCTGGCGAAGCGGGAAGGGGTGTCTCTTGAGGAGGCCGCCCGGAAGCTGCGGTACGCTTTTTTGCGAGACACCGCAGAGAGGGAGGGCTACAGCCTCATTCTGACAGCCCATCACGCCGACGACAATGCGGAGACCATTTTACTGAACTTGGTCCGGGGCACCGGATTAAAGGGTCTGACGGGCATCCCAGCGGTCCGGGATAATGTGCTCCGCCCCTTTTTGGAGATCACCCGGGAGGAGTTAGAAGGCTATGCCGCCGCCCATCACATTCTCTATGTGGAGGATGAGACCAACACCGACCCGGATGCGGCGACCCGGAATCTGCTGCGGCTGAAGGTTATACCGCTGCTGAAGGAAATCAATCCCCAGGCCGCGGCCCATATGGGGGAGACGGGACGGCAGCTGGAAGTGATTGACCAGTCTCTGGAGGAGGAGGCTCGGCATCGCACCGCCTGCGCGGAGGTGCGGGAGGGCCAGGTGATGCTGCCTCTTCAGGAGCTATATAAGGCGCCGGCCAGCGTCGGCCCACGGATGCTGCTGCGGCTGTTTGATTTGCTGGGCGTGGGGCGGAAGGACATCGGCTCCGTCCATCTCAGCGCAATTTTAAAACTGGCGGATGACAACGCCGAAAAAGAGAGGCGCCTCAGCCTGCCCCACGGCGTTACCGCACGGTATTGTGGGAAACATCTGATTCTGGAGATTAGTCCTCAGCCCTTGACTGAGGCTGAGCTTCAGCCCGGCCAACCCATCCGGTGGGGGGACTACACCCTGACCCTGCTGGGCCACCGGGAGGGAGAGGGCCTGGCCCTGCGGGACAGGGCGGCGGGAGAGGAGCGGACCATTACCGTGGCCCCCTGCGCGCCGGGAGACCGGCTGGTGCTGCCCGAGACCCACGGTGGTGGCCGCAGCGTCAAGCGGCTGTGCGTTGACCGGCGCATCGGTCCGAAGGAGCGGGATCGGCTGCCCGCCATCTACGAAGACGGACATCTGGCCGCTGTGTGGCGCCTGGGTGTGGACGTGAAATTTCTGCCGGAGGGAGAACCCTACCGGTTTATCCAAATCATCAAAGAGACAGAGGAGAAGAAACATGGTCAATGAGTTGGAAAAGGATATCCTGAAGGTCCTGGTGACAGAGGAGGAGATCAGCGCCCGCATTGAAGAGATGGGCGTCGCCCTGGCGGAGCAGTTCCATGGGAAGAACCCGATGTTCCTCGGCGTGCTGAAGGGCTGCTTCGTGTTCATGTCGGATTTGATTCGGGCCTGCCCTATTAAAAGCGACCTGGAGTTCATTGCCGTCAGCTCCTATCAGAATGCCACCGTGTCCTCTGGCCGCGTCCAGATTACCCATGACGTCCAGCAGGACATTACCGGCCGGGACCTGATCATTGTTGAGGATATTCTGGACTCCGGCAACACCCTGGCCTTCCTGAAGAACTATCTGCTGACCAAGGGCGCCGCGTCCATCACCATTGTGACGCTGCTGGATAAGCCCTCCCGCCGGACCAAGGCCATCACCGCCGATATGGCGGGCTTTGTTGTGCCGGATGAGTTCGTGGTGGGCTATGGTCTGGACTACTGCCAGCAATACCGCAATCTGCCGTATATCGGCGTTTTGAAACCGGAGGTCTATAGCAAGTGAAACGCGGAAAATCACCTAATTTCAGCCTTCTTCTGGTAGCTTTAATGATCGCCCTGTGCTTCTCCTATCTGTGGCAGAGCGCCGCCAACGAGGGGCGGCTGACCTATTCCCAGGTCCGCCAGCTCTTCGTCGAGGAGAAAGTGCAGAGCTTCACGGTTACTGACTATACTCTGACCATGAAGCTGCGCCAGCCGGAGAACGGCCGGGACACCATCCAGTATGAACTCTATGACCTGCAGATGTTTCAGGAGGATCTGGGGGAGCTGATAGAGGAGCAGGAGTCTCAGGGGATTCTCACACGGGACTATCAGGCCAGTCATTCAGGCTGGCTGGAGGTCCTGCTGCCCTATATCCTGATGGCCCTGATTCTGGGTGCCATGTGGTATCTTCTGGTGGTCCGGGCTCAGGGAGGCGGCATGGGGCCGGATAAAATGGCCAAGTTTGGCTCCGCCCGTGTCCGGACCCTCAGTGACAAGGACAAGACCATTACCTTTGACGATGTGGCCGGCGAGGATGAGGAGAAAGAGGAACTGACGGAGATCGTGGAGTTCCTGAAAGACCCTAAGAAGTATATCGCCTTGGGTGCCCGCATCCCCAAGGGTGTGCTGCTGGTGGGCCCGCCGGGAACCGGTAAGACGCTGCTTGCCAAGGCGGTGGCCGGCGAGGCCGGGGTCACCTTCCTGTCCATCTCCGGCTCCGACTTTGTGGAGCTGTATGTGGGCGTGGGCGCATCCCGCGTCCGGGATCTGTTTGAGCAGGCCAAGAAGCAGTCCCCTGCCATCGTGTTCATCGACGAGATCGACGCCGTGGGCCGTCAGCGGGGCACTGGCCTGGGCGGCGGCCATGACGAGCGGGAGCAGACGCTGAACCAGCTCCTGGTGGAAATGGATGGCTTTGGCCGCAACGAGGGTGTGGTGGTCCTGGCGGCCACCAACCGGGCGGATGTGCTGGACCCGGCGTTGCTGCGCCCCGGCCGGTTTGACCGGCAGGTGTATGTGGGAATGCCGGACATCCGGGGCCGTGAGGCCATCCTCAACGTCCATGTGAAGGAGAAGCCCTTGGCGGAGGACGTGGATCTGGGCACTGTGGCCAGGGGAACACCGGGCTTCACCGGAGCGGATCTGGAGAACCTGGTCAATGAGGCGGCACTGCTGGCCGCCAGAAAGAACCAGCGGTATATCACCATGTCCGACTTCAACGAGGCGGAGATCAAGGTCATCGCCGGCCCCGAGAAGCGCAGCCGGGTAATCCCGGAGCATGAGCGGAAGCTGACCGCCTATCATGAGGCGGGCCACGCCGTGGTGATGCACGCCCTGCCGGAGCATGATCCGGTGAACCAGATCTCCATCATTCCCCGGGGCCAGGCGGGGGGTATGACCATCTCCCTGCCGGAGGAGGACCGGTCCTATCTCTCCAAGCGGTATCTGGAGAATCAGATCGTGGCTCTGCTGGGCGGCCGGGTGGCGGAGCAGCTGGTACTGGGCGACGTGTCCACCGGTGCTTCCAACGATATCCAGCGGGCCAGTCAGATCGCCCACAAGATGGTGGCTGTCTACGGCATGAGCGAGAAGATCGGCACGGTCTCCTTCGAGTCCGGCCATGACGAGGTGTTTATCGGCCGTACCATGTCCCAGGGCCGCAGCTATTCTGAGGCCGTGGCCGCTGAGATCGACGAGGAGGTCAAGGCGGTGGTGGGGGATGCCTACAGCCGCTGCAAGGAGATCCTGCAGGAGAACCGGGAGGCACTGGAGACGGTGGCCCAGTATCTTCTGGCCCATGAGACCATGGACCAAAAGGCGTTCCTGGCCGTGTTCGGCGAGGATGTGGACTCCCAGCAGGAGGGCAGATAAGACGTAAAAAGCGGGCCGGACGGTTTTCCGTCCGGCCCTTTCTGCGCAGGATACAGCGGATGATTCGCCGCAAAAGGCCATGGATTTTCCTAAAGATGTATGCTATGATGAATATGAAAATTTTCCTGAGATGAGGAGGCTTGTATCATGCGGATCGAACTGCGCCGGGGTGCCCTGCGGGCTGTGACGGACACCCAAGGGGGAGAGTTGATCTCCCTGCGAAACGGAGAGGGCACGGAATTCATTTGGGATGGCGATCCGGCATTCTGGACGGGACGGAACCCTGTCCTGTTTCCCATTGTGGGGAGCCTGAAGAATGGAACGGTACAGTTCGGCGGACAGGCCTTCCGGATGGGACGGCACGGCTTCGCCCGGCGCAGCCAGTTTGAGCTGGAGGAGCAGGGAGAGGACTATGTGGACTTTGCCCTGAGGGAGAGCGAGGAGACCCTCAGGCAGTACCCTTGCCGCTTCTCCCTGAGAATCCGGCACCAGCTGTTGGCAGACGGCTTCTCCACCTCTTTCACGGTAGAGAATACGGACAGCACACGGCTGCCTTTCTGCATCGGCGCGCATACGGCGTTCCGCTGCCCGCTGTTCTCTGGAGAGCGGTTTGAGCACTACCAGCTCATCTTTGACCAGCCGGAGTCCGTTCCCTCCTTGTTGCTGACGCCGGAGGGGATCATCCGCCATGGCTGTACGGAGGACATCATGAAGGGCGGCAGCACCGTCAGCCTGGATTACAAAACCTTCGCGCGGTTGGACACCCTGATCTTTGAGCATCCCCGTTCCCGGGTCGTCAGTCTGCTCCACCGCCACACCGGCAAGGGCGTTCGGATGGAATTCGGCGGCTTCCCTATGGTTGCCTTCTGGACAAAACCCGACGCGCCGTTCATCTGCCTGGAGCCTTGGCACGGCTGCGCCGCCCTGGACGATGAGAGCGGCGTCTTTGAGGAAAAGCCCCACTGCATCTGCCTGGAGCCGGGAGAGAAAAAGGTGCTGGAATACACCGTGGCGATCCGAGAGGGAAATGCCTGAGAAAACGGCTGTAAAAAATTTAACGAAATCAAAACACCCCTGATGCAGAAATATGGCTGAACTGCAGTTGACAAGTTGGGGACCTTCGTGATAACATTCTGATGAAAAAACAGCCCGATCCGCGCTTATATTGAGAGATTTCTGAAGAATTGAATGGTTCTGCTGTGTAGCATTTGCGTAAATCCAGGCAAAGTCTGGATTTACGCAAATTTGCATTTTTCCGGAGTTTCAGGAATATAACAGATAGATACGGGGAGCGGCGGGCGATCCTGAAAAGGCAATTGGAATGAAAGAGGCGGACGATATGCGGAAAGAACGCCAGACACTGCGATTAGGCATTGACATCGGCTCTACCACGGCCAAGGTGGTGGTGCTGGACCCGCAACAGCATACGGTGCTGTTCACCCGGTACCGGCGGCATCACGCGGAGCAGGCCAAGACTGTCCGGCAGCTGCTGGTGGAAGTGGCCGGGGCATTTCCGGAGCGGATGTTCCGCATGGCGGTGTGCGGCTCCGGCGGAAAGCCTATCGCGGAGACCATGGGTGTCCATTACATACAGGAGGTGGTGGCCAACGCCGCGGCGGTGCGGGTCCTCTACCCCCAGACCCGGACCGCCATTGAGCTGGGCGGTCAGGACGCCAAGATTATTTTCTTCTATTACGACGAGGCGGAGGGCCGCCTTATCGCCTCGGATATGCGGATGAACGGCAGCTGCGCCGGCGGCACCGGGGCCTTTATCGACGAGGTAGCCGCTCTTCTGAAGGTCCCCACGGAGGAATTCGAGGGACTGGCCGCCCAGGGAGTCCGGGTCCACGATATCTCCGGCCGCTGCGGCGTCTTCGCCAAGACGGATATCCAGTCGGTGCTGAACTCCGGCGGGCGACGGGAGGATATCGCCCTCTCCGCCTTCCACGCCATTGTCAAGCAGACCATTGGCGGCCTGGCCCAGGGACTGGAGCTGAAAGCGCCCATCATCTTCGAGGGCGGCCCTTTGACCTTTGACCCCACCCTGATCCAAGTATTTGCCCAGCGGCTCCGGCTGCGGGAGGAGGACATCATCCGTCCGGAGCATCCGGAGACCCTGGTGGCCCGCGGCGCGGCTCTGGCGGTGGATGAGCTGTTCCCCGCTGGGGAGGGAGAGGGGGATTGCTCCCTGATCTCCGCCATCAGTGCACTGGACAAGTATGCGGAGACGGCCCGGATCAGCACCGGGGAGCCGGCCAGACTGTACTTCCAGACAGAAGCGGAGCGGATGGACTGGCAGGCTCGCCATGCCCTGCCTGAGCTGGTTCAGCCGAACCTGAGACCCGGAGATACCCTGCGGGTCTACTTGGGAATCGACGCGGGCAGCACCACCTCCAAGTTGGTTTTGCTGGACGAGGAGGAGCGGGTAGTGGACCGCTTTTACGCCGCCAACCACGGCGATCCCCTGCGGGTGATCCGCCAGGGGCTGATGGAGCTGCACGAGAAATACGCCGCCATGGGCGTGCAGCTGAAAATTCTGGGCCTGGGCACTACCGGCTACGGTGAGCTGATGATGGCCAAGGGTTTCGGCGCCGACTACCATACGGTGGAGACGGTGGCCCACGCGGCGGCGGCCAGGAAGTATGTGCCGGACGTCAGCTTTGTGCTGGACATCGGCGGCCAGGACATGAAAGCCATCTGGGTGGACCGGGACATCGTGACCAACATTACTCTGAACGAGGCCTGCTCCTCCGGATGCGGCTCTTTTCTGGAGAACTTTGCCTCATCCCTGGGGATTCCGGCGGAAAAAATCGCGGAGGCGGCGTTCCGCTCCCGGCAGCCGGCGAATCTGGGCAGCCGCTGCACGGTGTTTATGAACAGCACCATCATCACGGAGCAGAAAAACGGCCGACAGCCCGATGACATCATGGCGGGCCTGTGCCGCTCCATCATCGAGAATGTCTTTACCAAGGTCATCCGCATCTCCAGCGCTGCCGCTTTGGGCGACAAAGTGGTGGTGCAGGGCGGCACTTTTAAAAACGACGCCGTACTCCGGGCACTGGAGCAGTACCTGGGCCGGGAGGTCACCCGGGCCCCCTATCCCGGAGAGATGGGCTGCATCGGCGCGGCCCTGCTGACCAAGCGGCAGGTGGAGACCAAGGGCTACGGGGCAGAGGGGCGTTCCCGGTTCATCGGCTTTGACGCCCTGCCGGACTTCCATTACACCCAGCGGATGAACGTTCCCTGTCCCCACTGTGCCAACCACTGCAACCGAACCCTGGTGGAGTTCTCCAGCGGCGCCAGCTACGTCACCGGAAACCGCTGCCCCCGGGGTGAGATTGTGGGGGAGACAGATGGCGGCGTGCCCAAGACGGTTTCCGCGCCGGATCTGTATCTGCGGCGGGAGGCGCTGCTGTTCAAAACCTATGACTGCACCCTGGTCAGCGGGGAGAAAAACATCACCATTGGACTCCCTCGCACGCTGGAGTTCTGGGACAGTATGCCTTTCTGGACCACATTTTTCCACGCTCTGGGCTTCCGGACGAAATTCTCTCATCCAAGCTCCCGCAAACAGTTTGAGAGGGGCATCCCTTTCGTGCCCTCGGACACGGTATGCTTCCCGGCCAAGCTGGCCCACGGCCATATCCGGGACCTGGTGGACCAGGGAGTGGATCGCGTCTTCATGCCCATGGTGATGGAGATGCCCACTGAGAGCGCAAAGCGAAAGAGCAACTATGTCTGCGCGGTGGTCAAGGGCTATCCCCTGATCATCCGCAACTCGGAGGACCCGGCAAAGCGCTGGGAGATTCTCTTTGATACGCCCATGTTCCACTGGCACACCCCGGAGGACCGGCAGCGGCAGATCTGTTCCTACGCGGAGAAAACCTTCGCCCTGTCCCACAAGGAGGTGTCCGCCGCCTTTGATCAGGGCGAGCGGGCGCTGAAAGCGTTCAGAAAGCAACTGACCTCAGAGGGACAGAAGATTCTGGAGGACGTCCGGCGGGAGGGAAAATTCGCCGTGGTGCTGGCGGGGCGTCCCTATCACAACGACCCCTTGGTCAGCCACGATCTGTCCCGGGTCTTTACCCGGGAGGGGGTTCCCGTGCTGACGGTGGATTCCCTGTCGGAGCTGAACGAGACGGACCTGCGCTATACCCGTGCGGAAATTACCAACAACTTCCACGCCCGGATGCTGTCCGGCGCCATGGTTGCCGCCCAGACCCCGGAGCTGGAATACGTCCAGATTGTCAGCTTCGGCTGCGGTCACGATGCCATTTTGTCCGATGAGATCACCCGCATCCTGCAGGAGACCTCCCCAAAGTCCCCCCTGATCCTGAAGGTGGACGAGGGGGACGCGGCCAACTCCCTGCACATCCGGGTAAAGTCCTTCCTGGAGACCGTCACCGAGCGCCGTTCCAAGGAGACGGAGACTGCGGCGGTGCCGCTGGGAGACGCCTATTCCGCCAAATTCCAAAAGGCGGACCGGAAAATCCGGACAGTGCTGGTGCCCAACGTCTCCGTGGCGTTCTGCAAGCTGCTCAGCGCGGTGCTGCAGAAGCAGGGCCTGCGGGCAGAGCCCATGCCCTTGGGAGAGACCCATGAGATCCAGCTGGCGAAAAAGTACGTCCACAACGACACCTGCTTCCCCGCTCAGATGTGCATCGGCGAGGCCATCGCGGCTCTGCAGAGCGGAAAATACAAGCTGGGCGAGGTGGCGGTAGCCATGGCCAAGTACCAGGGAGACTGCCGCCTGTCCCACTACTCGGCGCTGCTGCGGCGGGCCCTGGACGCAGCGGGATTCCAGCAGGTGCCCATCGTCTCCACGGACCCGGTAGACTCCAAGGAGATGCACCCCGGCGTGCATATGGGGATGATCTTCAACCTCCAGTCTTTGTGGGCGCTGACCATGATGGATTTGCTGGAGGAGCTGCGCCGGCAGATCCGGCCCTATGAGCTGCGGCCCGGCGAGACGGACCGGGCGTTCGATCAGTCTATCGACAATATCGCGGCGGTGCTGCCCCATGGAATCCGTCCGGCCATCTCTGCCTTCCGACAGGCCATGGACAGCTTCTGCGCCATTCCCTATGACCGGAGTCAGCCCCGGCCAAGGGTCTTTGTCACCGGCGAGTACCTGGTGACCTTCCACCCCGGCTCCAACTTCCACATTGAGGAGTATCTGGAGAACAACGGCATGGAGGTCATCCTGCCCCGGATGACCAACGTATTCCGCAAGGACTACCTGTCCCGCCTGGCGGAGATGAAGGACTATCATGTGCGCTATCCACTGGGAGAGGATCTGTCCACCCGGGGCGGGGAGCAGATGTTCCGGATGGTTTTGAACACTCTGGAGCCTATCGCCGCCCGGCATCCGCTGTATGAGCCCTGTACGCCGCTGCCGGAGCTGGCCACCGAGACAGACCATGTGATGGACCACACCTTTATCTCCGGTGAGGGCTGGCTGATCCCCGGCGAGATCCGGGAGTACGCCCAGCGGGGCGTTCATGCCTTTGTGATCCTGCAGCCTTTCGGCTGCCTGCCCAACCACATCTGCGGTCGTGGCGTCATGAAGCGGGTGAAGGAGGACTTTCCGGCCATTCAGATCCTGCCCCTGGACCTGGAACCGGACACCAGCTTTGCCAATGTGGAGAATCGGCTGCAGATGCTGATTATGAACGAGAAGAGCCGGCAGATCGTGGGAGTCTCCGAGACAGAAGAGACCACGGGGAGCTTGTCCTCCGCGGCGGGATGAAAAATCAAACTTGATTTTTCATAGCGAATCGTATAATCCAATATACAGCGTGTGGCGGAAACCGCGCAAATCCGGTTGTCTGCCCCACGCTGTTATTTTTTGATGAGGGAATATCAATATGGGAGCGATGGAAAAATAGAACATGGCGGGTCAAGCCCTGCAAGGCGACGTGAGATCGTCGTTTGAGGGAAAATAAAGTTTACAGAAAAGCAAATATTGGCCAAAGTTGCCCTTGCAAACGGCAAAAAACTTGATATAATAAGGTTAACAGCGTGTAGCGTAACTGCGTAAATCCGGTTGCTTGCTACACGCTGCTTTTATTTTTGCCAATCACGGCGGAAAGTCTGATGGAAACTTGGAAATGTTCAGTTTGCGGATACATCTATGAAGGCCCGCTGCCCCAGGATTTTGTCTGCCCCCGCTGCAAGCGGCCCGCATCCGCTTTTACGCTGGTGAAGGACGAGGCGAAGGGCGCCGGAAAATACGCCGGAACCAAGACGGAGAAGAACCTGGAAGAGGCGTTTTCCGGCGAGAGCCAGGCTCGCAACAAGTACACCTTTTTCGCCACCGTTGCCCAGCGGGAGGGCTATGAGCAGCTGGCGGAACTGTTTTTGAAGACCGCCCGCAACGAGCAGGAGCACGCCAGGATGTGGTTTGAGGCCCTGGGCGGCATCGGCGGTACCGCAGCCAATCTGCTGGCGGCCGCCGAGGGAGAGAACTACGAATGGACCGATATGTACGACCGAATGGCTAAGGATGCCGATGAGGAGGGCTTTCCGGAGATGGCGGAAAAGTTCCGCAGGGTGGCCGCCATCGAAAAGGCCCATGAGGAGCGCTACCGCAAGCTGCTGAGCAATGTGGAGATGCAGCAGGTATTCGCCAAGAGCGGCGAGTCCATGTGGGAGTGCCGCGTCTGCGGTCACCTGGTGGTGGGCAAGGCCGCTCCCGAGGTCTGCCCCGTCTGCGGTTATTCCCAGAGCTATTTTGAAGTCCGCAAAGAGAACTATTAAGCCTGTTTAGAAGCAAATCAGAAAAAGCGTGTGGCCGGAGAGGCGTAAATCCAGCTCTCCCGTCCCACGCTTTTTCTATGAAAGAGGAGATTCCAATGAACCAAAAATCCAATTCCTTTCTCGAGACAGAGCCCGTTGGGACACTGATGAAAAAATACGCGGTGCCCTGCATCATCTCTCTGCTGGTGGCGGCCCTGTACAATATCGTGGATCAGATCTTCATCGCCAACGCCAGCTACCTGGGATCCTACGGCAACGCCGCCAACACCGTGGTGTTCCCGCTGACTGTGGTGGCCCTGGCCATCGCCGTGATGATCGGCGACGGTTGTTGCGCCTTCGTCAGCATCAGCTTGGGCGCCAACAAGAAGGATAACGCCCACAGGAGCATCGGCAGTGCTATCATGTTGTGCATTGCCGCCAGCCTGGTGGTGACCGCGATCTACCTGATCTTTCAGGAGTCCATCCTGATCGCCTTTGGCGGCCGGGTCAACGAGGGAACCTTTACTAACGCCAAGGAGTATTTCTTCTGGATCACCCTGGGCGTGCCTTTCTATATGTTCGGCCAGGCCATGAACCCCGTCATCCGGTCTGACGGCAGTCCCAAATTCGCCATGGCCTCTACCGTGGCCGGCGCCATCACCAACATCATTCTGGACCCTATTTTCATTTTTATCTTCAAGTGGGGTATGATGGGCGCGGCCGTGGCCACTGTGATAGGTCAGATTTTGACGGCGGCGCTCTCCATCTGGTACCTGTGCCACATGAAGGCTGTGCATCTGGAAAAGAGCAGCTTTGGCATCCATCCCAAGCTGGTCAGACGGTATCTGCCTCTGGGCCTGTGCAGCTTTTTGTCCCAGATCTCCCTGGTGGCCTCCATGGCCGCCGTCAATAATATGATTCAGAAATACGGCACCCTGGATCCTGTGTTCGGGCAGACGGAATTTGCCCAGATTCCTATGGCGGTGGTGGGCATCGTGATGAAGTTCTTCCAGATCGTCATCTCTATTGCCGTGGGCACCGCCGCCGGCTGTATCCCCATCGTGGGCTATAACGTGGGCGCGGGCCGGAAGGACCGGGCGAGGGACCTGTTCACCCGGCTGCTGGTGGCGGAGGCCCTGGTGGGGGCGGTGGCCACGGTGATCGTGGAGCTGTTCCCCAGACAGCTCATCGGCATCTTCGGCGCGGCCAACGAGAGCGCCTATTACACCGAGTATGCAGTCAAGTGCTTTCGCATCTACCTGTGCATGATGATCCTGGCCACGGTGAACAAGGGCACCTTCATCTATCTCCAGTCCCTGGGCAAGGCGTTGGCCTCCACCGTCATCTCTCTGGTGCGTGAGGTGGTGTTCGGTGTGGGCTTTGCTCTGCTGCTGCCGCTGTTCTTCGGCCTGGACGGCGTGCTGTACTCCATGCCCGTATCGGACGTGCTGACCTTTGCGATTTCCGCTGTGGTAATTGCTTACACCTACAAGACACTGAAGGCTGAAGCGCAAAAGGAGGAGAGAATATGAGCAATCGGATCATCACCATCAGCCGCCAATTTGGCAGCGGAGGCAGAACCATCGGCAAGGAGGCTGCCGCGAAGCTGGGCATTCCCTGCTATGACCAGGAGCTCATCGGGAAAATCGCCGAGGAGAGCGGCTTTGCCAAAGAGTATGTGGCTGAGCGCGGGGAATACACCGCCCACAGCAGCTGGCTGGCCAGCGCGATCTCCGGCCGGGATTATTACGGCCACTCCCATCAGGACGACCTGTGGGCCGCACAGAGAAAGGTGATTCTGGAGCTGGCGGAGAAGGAGCCCTGCGTCATCGTGGGCCGGTGCGCGGATTATATTCTGCGGGACGCGGTGGACTGTCTGACGGTCTTTATTCACGCGGACATGGAAAAGAGGGCCAGGCGCATTGTGGAGCAGTATGGCGAGCGCCCGGACGCGCCGGAAAAGAGGCTGCGTGACAAGGACAAACGGCGCGCCGCCTACTATCAGTACTATACGGACATGGAGTGGGGCGCGGTCCAGAACTACCATGTGGCGCTGGACAGCGGCGTTCTTGGCATTGAGAGATGTGTGGACATCATCACCCAGCTGTATTGAGCCGTATACCAAGGGCTTGAAAAGCGGGGCCGGCAGTCAGATAGATGCCGGTCTTCTAAAACGGTGATCCGCCGCGTCAGGACAAGGTCCGACGGAAAAAAGCACCTTCCCTTGCGGACGGCATCCGCAGGGGAGGGTGTTTTGTTGTGGAAAACGGCATCCGTGCTATCGCCTCACTGTGTGATGGACATGGCTGCGTTGGCTGTGCATCAGCCCCTGGACCCAGAGGAGGTCCTCCTTCCCCACGATACCCAGCAGCGCCCAGAAAAGGCTTAGCAGCAGAAGATAGCACCCACCGGGGAACAGCACACCCATAACGCCCTCTCTGCCGGACAGCAGGGTGGTTATCTCTCCGGCGGCTGCCGCACAGAGAATTGCCCGCAGGGCCGGGCCTATCCGCAGGTGGACGCCCGACACGAGAATCAGGCGGCGAAGGCTGAGACAGAAATTGATCAGATGGGTGATGGCAAAGCTGAAATAATAACCGCCCAGTCCCAGACGGGGAAGGAGCAGCCACAGAATGGCCACATCCAGAAAGGAGGTCAGCACATTGTACCGGGCGCTGGCGTTTTGCTGCCCCAATCCCTTGCAGATGGCGTCCACAATGGCATCCATATAGAGCATAGGGACAAAGGGCGCGTACAGCCGGAGGTACACCCCCACCGTGGCGTCGTGATAGAGCAGCTGACCCAAGGTCTCCGCCCCGGCGTACAGCACTCCGCCGGAGCAGAGGCCAAAGAGCAGCGCCACCCGAAGGCCCCGCCGGGTCAGATACCGCACCCGCGTCTGACGCTGCCCAGCGGCGCAGCGGGAGAACTCCGGAACCAGAAGATCCGCCAGGGAGAAGAGAATGGCGGCGGGGAACATGAGCACGGGAAATACCATGCCGCAGACGACGCCGTAGTCTGCCATGGCGTTCACAGTCCCTGCGTAGAGGGCCAGCCGCTTGGGAGTGATCAGGTTCTCAATGGCGTTCAGACCGGAGCGCAGGCCGTCCGCTACGCCCAGGGGCAGGGCAATGCGGAAAATGCGGCGGTAGGGGGTGGCCCGTTTCGCCGCCCTGGGCGGCAGCTTTCTGCGGTGCAGGGACAGAAACGCCCAGAGGGCCAGCAGGGAGGCGGCGCAGCCTCCCAATATGACCGACAGGCAGGCCCGGCCCGCGTCCGCTCCGGACCAGCGGGAGAGCAGGAAAAACGTGACCGCCATGGAGCATCCCTGTTCCAGAAATTCCACCAGCACCATATCCCGGATCCGTCCCATGGAGGTGAAATATCCCGTCATCACCCCGCCGAGGCATCGGATGGGCAGAAACAGGGCGCAGACCCGCAGGGAGGAAATAGCAGACCGATCTCCAATCCAGACCTCGGACAGCCAGGGCGCGCAGGTCCACAGACATACCGCCGCCAGACTGCTGAAAACCAGACTGTAGCGAAAGCAGCCGGAGAGGACGCCATGGAGGCCCTGGGGCCGTCCCCGCCCCAGCTCCTCGGCGGAGAGATACATGGCACAGGTGCGGATTCCGGCGGAGCCCACAGCAAAAGACAGCTCTCTGACGGAGAGAATCAGCTGCAGAAGGCCGATGCCCGCCGCGCCGATCCGCCCTGACAGATAGACCTGAAAAGTCATGGTTACCAGCCTCAGCAGGAGATTCGCCCCTGTCAGAAGCAGCGCGCCGTAAAAGATGGAGTTCCATTTTCCCAAGCTCCTCACCCCCTCTTCACTATATGGACGGGGAGAAACAACATGACGGAAACTTTCAAGGCACATCCGGCGGATCGTCGCCGCGATTTGTAACGAAAATGAAATTATTTCGTAGAGTGGGTATGCTATAATAACTGCGATAACAAGATTCCTGGTGAGAAGGGCATGATACCCTGAGGTTGCGCGGAATAATCCCAGAGAAACCGGATGCAAACCTAAAGTTGGTGGAGTTTTTTCAAAAAAACTGTCATTCTGGAGGCAGGAGGAAAGGTTGTGAAGAAAATGTCCTTTGGAGAGCGGCTGCAGGCCGTGCGCCGCAAGCATGAGATGACCCAGGAGGAATTTGCGGCTCAGCTAAAGGTCTCCCGGCAGGCGGTGAGCAAGTGGGAGTCCTCCCGCGGCTATCCGGAGATCGAGAAGATCATCTATATCTGCAACCGCTACGGTACCACCATGGATGAGCTGTTCGCCGACGAGGTGCCCAACCTCCGGCGGGAGGCGGAGGCGCCCACTCTGCAGGAGCCTCTTCGGAGCCGGTCTCTGAAAAGAGAACTCTCTGATTTCTTCAGCAACCTGTCCTTTGGGAACAAATGCATCATCGGCGGACTTTTGGCGGCCACAGCGCTGCTGATCCTGCTGACCAGCCACCAATTGAAAGGAGGGACTGACCGCATGATGACCATCGTGTGGACCGCCGCCATCATTCTCTTCGGCATTGTGGAGGCAGTGACGGCGGGGCTGGTATCCATCTGGTTCGTAGTGGGAGCCCTGGCGGCCCTGATCGCCGCCTTTTTGGACGCGCCGCTGACCATCCAGATCATCCTATTTTTAGTAGTGTCCGCGGCGGCGCTGGCCATGACCCGGCCCGTGCTGCGGAAGATTACCACCGCGACAGCCACGCCCACCAACGCAGACCGCGTCCTGGGCGAGATTACCAAGGCCACGGAGACCATCGACAATGTCAATTCCACCGGCGCCGTCTATGTGGGCGGAAAGACCTGGACGGCCCGTAGCGTGGATGGCACCGTGATCCCGGCGGGAAGCCGGGTACGTATCGAAACCATGGAGGGCGTCAAGCTCCTGGTAAAAAAATCTGAGGAAAAAGTGGAGGTAGCGCAATGAATTTCGGTTTTATCGCGGCGGTTGTCCTGATCGTCCTGCTGCTGATCCTGATCGTCAGCAACATCGTCATCGTCCAGCAGTCCCGGGCCTATGTGGTGGAGCGCCTGGGCGCCTTCAAGGCCGTGTGGAACGTGGGGCTGCACCTGAAAATTCCCTTTATTGAGCGGGTGGCCAAGAAAGTTTCCCTGAAGGAACAGGTGGCGGACTTCGCCCCCCAGCCCGTCATTACCAAGGATAACGTCACCATGCAGATCGACACCGTTATCTACTTCCAGATCACGGACCCCAAGCTGTACACCTATGGCGTAGAGCATCCCATGAACGCCATCGAGAACCTGACCGCCACCACCTTGCGGAACATCATCGGCGACATGGAACTGGATCAGTCTCTGACTTCCCGCGACATCATCAACTCCCGGATGCGGGCTATCCTGGACGAGGCCACGGACCCCTGGGGCATCAAGGTCAACCGGGTGGAACTGAAAAACATCATCCCGCCCAAGGAAATTCAGAATGCCATGGAGAAGCAGATGAAGGCGGAGCGGGAGCGCCGGGAGTCTATCCTCCAGGCCGAAGGCCAGAAGCAGTCCCAGATCCTGGTGGCCGAGGGTGAGAAGCAGTCCGCCATCCTGCGGGCGGACGCCGAGAAGCAGGCCGCCATCCTGAAGGCCCAGGGCGAAAAGGAGGCACGCATCATGGCCGCTGAGGCCGAAGCTCAGGCTATCCTGCAGGTGCAGCAGGCCCTGGCCGACTCGCTGAAGCTGCTGAATGAGTCCGCCCCCAACGACCAGGTGGTGAAGCTGAAGGCTCTGGAGGCCATGCAGAAGGTGGCGGACGGCAAGGCCACCAAGATCATCATCCCCAGCGAGCTGCAGGGTCTGGCGGGTCTGGCGGCCAGCGCCAAGACGGTGTTCGACACCGAGGACCCCAAGGCGGAGTAAAACACATTTCCCTATACGGGACAGCCCATTTGCCGGGCTGTCCCGTTTTTTCATAATCTTCCCACTGATGCCGTCCAGCCCTGCGGCCCCTGGCACACCGTACTCTATCAGTGTCCGGGACAGGATGCCCAGCTGCTCGTCCGGCAGATCGGTCACCCGATGGAGATTGTCAAAGTATAGGAGAATGCTGCTGCGTTTGCCTTCCATGAAAAATATCTTCTTTCCGGTCTAACCTGCGAATGCATCTGAAAGAAGGACCGGCGGCGCGGTTGTCATACGAAACTAAAAAGGCGCCAGAGAAACAGCCGCAGATACCGCCAAGAAAACAGCCCCGGGGAGCAAAACGCCGCCCCTGGCTAAAAGCCGGAGACGGCGTTTTGTTTTTTGCGGATGGTTGTCTGAGCCGCATGAAAAGTGGGTTCCGGCATCACGAACGGATTGCCGTTCCCAGGCAGGAGGAAGTTTCCTGAGGGGAAGGGAACACTCGCCGCTTACAGCAGGTTATATAGGATTTTGGCCATCTGCCCCCGGGTAATGTTGGCGTTGGGCTTGAAGGTGCCGTCGGCATAGCCGTTGATGACGCCCTGGGCCGCCATGGTCTGGATGTAATAGGAGGCGTAGGAGGGAATAGAAGCCGCGTCGGAGAAGGACAGCTTCACCGTGGCATAGCCCTTTTCCTGGGTGCGGCCGATCATGGCGGCGGCTTGGGCACGGGTCAGGGAGCCGTTGGGATTGAAGTACAGCTTTCCGTCCCTCTCCGTCCCGCCAATGACGCCGATGGAGTACAGGGCCTTCACGGCAGTCTTGGCGTAGTCAGCGATCTGGCTGCTGTCCGCGAAGGGCAGGGACAGCTGCTCATAGCGGCTCTCGTCCAATCCCAGGTAGCGGAACAGCATGACAGCAAACTGCTGGCGGGTGATGTTTTGATTGGGCCGGAAGGTACCGTCGGCGTAGCCGGTAGTGATGCCGGCGGTGTAAAGATATTCTACATAGGAGGCAGCCCAGTAATCCTGGGTGTCGGAGAAGGAGGCCGTCCAATCCTCACCCACGGGCACGTCATAGGAGGACCGGCCGATGTTGCCGGAGGCATCCTTGGCCAGGACGGTGATCCGATGTGGGTTGCCGTCGGACACGACGGGGATGGAGAGAATGCCGGTCTTGCCGTCGTAACTGACGCTCTGGGTCTTGCCGTCCAGCGTCACCGCCACCTGCCCTTTGGGCAGTACGCCGTCTACAGCGTCACTAATGACAGCGGTGAGGGCAGCGCCATCAGCAGTCAGAGTGATGGTGGGCGCCTCATTATCCACAGTGCCGTTGTAAGAGGCTACTATCTGATCCAGATACAGCGTACCGCTGGAGTGAGGATAGGTGACAATCTGGTCACCGAACTCATCCATGCTGTATTCCGCCGCACCGGTGATCTGGAAGCCCATCAGGCCGGCAGTGCCGGCGGGCAGGGTGACGGTCAGCTGCTGCCAGCCGGAGAAGTTCAGAGTGCACATATCCGTAACGTCGGTGGTGGAGCCGTCCGTGGTCAGCAGGGACAGGGTGTTGCCGGAGCTGTCGCCATAGACCCACAGGTTCAGCTGGGTGTAGGCGCTGGAGATGGGCAGCGATGTTTCGAAGGCGGCGGTGGCGGTGCCGTCGGAGCTGAGGGCGTAGTCCAGTTTACCGCTGAATCGGCCTCTCTGAACGTATGCGGCATTGGAATTGGAGGTCAGCGAGCCTCCGTAGCTGTAAGAGGCCAGGGCGGGAATCCTGCTTTCAAAGTCCTCCACGGTGCTCAGGGCAATCTTGGAAACCGTGACGGAAACCGAGGTGCTCTTGCTGCCGGCGGACACCGTCAAGGTGCCGGTGCCGGGTGTGGTGGCGGTGATGACGCCGTTCTGGTCCACCGTTCCGATGCCGCCGGAAAGGGTCCAGGTGAAGGCGTCCGCGTCAGCCTTCAAAGGCTGGTGGTTGTACATGGCGCTGGCGGCCAGATCCAGAGTGCCGCCGGGAGCTATGGTCAGGGAGGTGACAGTGGATGCGCCGTTTTTCACGGTGATGGAGTCCGGCGTGGAGATGGCATAGATGGTTGTGGAGCCGGATTTTCGGCCGCTGGAGGCGGTGACGGTAATCTCACCGCCCTCGGTGGGCGTGGTGAGCACATTGCCATTCAGCTGCCCCTGATCGGCGTCCAGGTCATAGCTCTTGGCTATGGGGATGTAATTGGTGTCCACGGCGGCCACCGTCAGATTCACTCGGCTGCCCGCCAGGACATAGCGGTTGTCAGGGGCAATGTAGAAGTGGCTCAGAGTGCCAGAGGGCTCATTGCTGGCCACCAGAAATATCTGGTTGGACACCGCCCGTTGGGTACCGCCGGAGGGACTGTTGACTGCGGAGGACTCTGTAGCGTCTGGCATGGTGACGGACAGAGTGGTGGAGCCGCCGCCGTCCAGGCACAGGGCGTTGACGCAGCCCAGCTCCAGCAGACGCTCTGCCACTTGGGTCAGAGAGGCACCGATAGAGAGGCCGGACTGCCGTCCGTCAATGGTGTAGAACAGCAGAGTACCGTCGGCTTTCTGCCCCACGGCGGTGCGGGGATTGACGCCGGCCTCCAGACCGGAGGTCACGGAGCCGTTCTCCAGCAGAGAGTACAGGGCACCCACGGCGTACTCCACGTCGTTCCACTCCTCACTGGCGGCGGTGAGAGTCAGGGTGATGGTGTTGCCCACGGCCTCATTGGCCAGGGCATCGATGTAATAGCTGGTACTCTTGTTGTTGACGGACAGCACAATCTGCCCCGGCTGAATATCGGTGGGGCCGTTAGCCTGGAGGACCTGCTCCACTCTCAGCGACACCGTCTCGCCGATGGACAGCTTACCATCCTCAATGGAGCAGACCACATCCACACCCGGCTCGGTGTTTCCGGTGGTGTGCTTGGCGTTGAACTCATATGTATAGAGGTAGATGCCGCCGGTGGAAACCCGGGCCTTATTGATGCCGGCGATGCTGCGGACGATCCGAGTGGCATTGCCATTGCCGTCGTAGCCGTCATAGCCCAGGTCGGCGGAGAGGGTGACGCCGGGCTTACCCAGCACAGCGGTGCCGTCGGGCCGGAAGCCGATGGCATAGTAACCGGCGTCGGAGCTCTTGATCTCCCCTTCCGACACCACCAGGCCGATGGGCAGGCCGGTGGACACGTTGTAAAAGTCACCGTTCATGCCGGCCACCACCCGGTAGCCCTGGGACTCCAGCTCTTTTGCCATGGAATTCACGGTGTTGCAGCTGGTTAGGGAGGAGCCGTAAGTGACAATGGGTGTCACAGAGCGATTGGGGGTGTAGGTGATGAGATTTTCCCGCCGCAGATCGGAGTAGGCGGTGCTCCAGAACACGTTGGTGGACAGCACCGTGGATTCGCTGATGAGGGTGTCCTCCTGAGTGAGGTCCTCCCCCAAGGCATTGGACGCCCCGGCGGGGACCACCAGCAGCGATGATACCAGCAGTGCGGATAACAGCAGGGATGTGGTTTTGCGAAGGAAATGTTTCATGGTTGCCTCCAGTGCAAGATCAGGTTGGTATACATAACTTCATTAAACATAGCACAGATCCGGGGGACAAGTAAATAACAAACTGTTAACAAATTTGCCAGACAGTCCCTGCCGATAGAACGTTTCAAAGCGTTTCATCCTCCCGATGCCGCAGCAGGGCAAAGTGATTTTTCCGGAAGTCGATGAGCCTCTCCCGGCGAAGATTGCCCAGAGCCTGGGACATGGCGCTGCGGTCCACCGCCAAATAATCCGCCAGTTGCTGGCGGTCAAAGGGAATGGAGAAGTTGTCGCTGCCCTGCCGGGTGGCCTCCCGGGAGAGATAGGACAGCAGCTTGGCCCGGGTTGTGCGACGTGTGACATGGGTCAGTTTCTCATTGAGCTGCAGATTTTTTCGGGCGCTGACCGCCAGCAGATTCCGCAGAAGCCGGCTGTCGTTCTCCTGCGACAGGAGCCGGTGGACATCCAGAAACAGCACGGCGCTGTCCTCCTCCGCCTGCACACTGACGCCCAAAGGGACTCCGGCGCAGGCGTAGGCCTCCCCGAATAGGTCTCCTGGCTCCAGGCCGGCAATGAGATCCCGGCTACCCCAGAAGTCCTCGTGCAGGATATGGGCCCGGCCGGAGAGAAGGATACCCAGGCTGCGGGCGGTTTCTCCCTGCCGCAGCAGAAACTCCCCCTTGGACACCCGGCATTGCCGGGCGTCAAGACGCGCCAGGGAGCCCCGTAGTTCGTCGTCAGACAGACCGTCAAACAGTGGGCAGTGACGCAGTTTGAGAATGTCAAATCCAGTTTCCATAAAGATCCTCCTGGTTTTGTTGGAAAACCAACAGACTGCTTTTTAAAATTGTAGGATACTGGGGCCACAAAATCAAGCGAAAACGGAGGAAATATCTATGATTCGAAAAATCATTCAGATTGACGAGGAGAAATGCAACGGCTGCGGTGCCTGTGCAGCGGCCTGTCACGAGGGCGCCATCGGCATGGTGGACGGCAAAGCCAAGCTGCTGCGGGACGATTACTGCGACGGCCTGGGGGACTGCCTGCCCGCCTGTCCGGTGAACGCTATTTCCTTTACAGAGCGGGAGGCTGCGGCCTATGATGAGGCTGCCGTTCAAGCCAATAAGGCGGCTAAGACTGCCCGGCCGTTTACCTGTCCGGGGAGCCGCACCCAGACCATCCGCCGGACGGAGGAGACCGAAGCTCCCGATGTTCCCGCCGGGGAGCCGGCAAGCCGTTTGACTCAGTGGCCGGTGCAGATCAAGCTGGCACCGGTGAACGCCCCCTGTTTCCGGGGCGCCCACCTGCTGGTGGCGGCAGACTGCGCCGCTTATGCATACGGAAATTTCCACGAGAAGTTTATCCGGGGCAGGGTGACACTCATCGGCTGTCCCAAGCTGGATGGCGTGAACTACGGGGAAAAGCTGACGGAGATCCTGCGGAACAACGACATCCGAAGCGTTACCGTGGTGCGGATGGAGGTGCCCTGCTGCGGCGGCATCGAGCAGGCGGTGCGCGACGCCCTGCGGAGCAGCGGAAAGCTTCTACCCTGGCAGGTGGTGACCCTGTCCAACGACGGAAAAATTTTGAGCGGCCTGGTTTGAAAACCGGGAAAGGGGAGACAATAGAAGAACCTGAACAGGAAAGGAGTGACCGGATCATGGCGTTTCGCGTGGACCCGGAGACATGTATCGGCTGTGGGCTGTGCACCGGTATCGCGGAAGGAATCTTTGAGCTGACGGACGCCGGCGTAGCTGTGGCGGTGAACCAGCCTGCCCCTCTCCAGGAGGCAGAGGCCCAGGAGGCGCTGGAGAGCTGCCCAGTGGCTGCCATTCACAACGACTGATACAGATTTCAAAAGGGATTCTTTCATTTGAAATCCCACGCGCCTTGCATGCTCGCGTCGTGCGTGCCGCGCCGTCTCGTAAAAACCTGCCGAGCTTCGCGCTATAAAGGCTTTTTGTTAGGTTTTCATATGAGGAAAGTACGGGAGAGATTTCAGGCTTGAATCTCTCCCGTACTTTTCTGTATTCAGTCCAGACGGACCCGAAAATCGCCCCGGGCGGCGGCGTCGGCCCGGCGTTGCTTGTCCTCCGCCAGGGCATCCAACACGCCGCCGATAATCTGATTGGACACCAGAAAGCCTGCAGGGGTCAGATGCCAGCTGTCCTCCTCTCCATGGACGGCGTAGCCGGCCTTTTCACATTCCCGCAGAAAGGGGAGAAAGCAGTCGAACCGGCGGCGGTAGCGGCTCTCAAACTCCCTGGGCTGGATGCCCCGGACAGTGCGCAGCCCCAGCATCAGATACTCCGTGTCCCGGTCCAACTGGGGGATGGACTGGCTTTCCGCCAGCATGGGAGTCCCCTCCAGCACGCCCTTGATATAGGTGTCCAGATCCCGGGTGTAGGCATAGCGGACGCCGCCGAAATCGGAGTGGGCGCCGGGACCGAAGCCGGCGTACTCCCTTAGAGTCCAGTATTTCAGGTTGTGCTGGGACTCATATCCCTTCCGGGCGAAGTTGGAGATCTCATACTGGAAGAAGCCGTAGTGCCGCAAAGTGTCCACGGTGTAGAGGTACATATCCGCCTGAGTTTCGTCATCGGGAAGGCCAGCACTGTCCCGGCGGGTGAACAGGGGAGTCCCCTCCTCCACCTTTAGCCCGTAGCAGGAGATGTGCTGGGGGGACAGGGAGATGGCGGTGCTGAGATTGGCCTGCCAGCGCTCCATGGTCTGGTGGGGCAGGCCGTAGATCAGATCCAGGGACAGATTGTTCAGCTTGGCCCGTCCGGCGGCCTCCACAGCGGCCTTCACCTGGTCCATGGTGTGGACCCGGCCAATTTCCTCCAGCTCGGCGTCGTCGGCGGACTGCATCCCCAGAGAGATGCGGTTGAAGCCCGCCCGGCGCAGGGCCCGCAGCTCCCTCCAGTCTCCTGCGGAGTCCGGATTGGCCTCCAAGGTGATCTCCGCGTCCTTGTCCACATCGTACTTTTTCAGAATGACGGACAAAATCTCCCGCAGCCGCTTGGCTCCCAGAAAGGTGGGAGTGCCGCCGCCGAAATAGATGGTGTCCACATGATGCAGATCCGCCCGGGGCGCCGTCTCCGTCAAATGAGCGGTGACAGCCTTCACATAGGCGTCCATTTTCTCTCCAGCGTTTGGGAGGGAGTAGAAGTCACAGTAGACGCACTTGGATTTGCAGAAGGGAATATGGACGTAGATGCCAAGAGGTTTTTTCTCAGGTTTCATAAGATGCCCCCGCCTTAAAATTTCTTCCTCATTCTATCGTGTTTCCATTCTGTTTTCAAGACCGCATAGTTTGCCGGAAAACGGGAAAACATACAGTGAACTCCAAAGAATCATGTGAATCTCCAATTAGAATACAACATGCTGCATTTTAATTCCATAACTACTGCCGTGGATGCCAAAATCCATTCGAATTTTGACGGGATTGTCATGGAACGATTTTACTGACACCGCCTTTCAGCGGTGCCCAGCCAGCAAGCTGACGGAGTGCGAATCATGTTTGCTTTTAATTGGCGAATAGTATCAGGAAGGAAAGAGGAAGAGCTATGGAAATGTCCCCTAAGGAATACCAGGAGTATGTGAAGCAGCAATCACCCAACTCCCCCATCTGGAAGGATCTGGCCCTGGCCTTTATCATCGGTGGCGCCATCTGCGTGGTGGGACAGCTGGTGCAGAACGGCTGGGGTGCCATGGGACTGGATCAGGAGGACGCAGGCACGGCCACTTCCTGCACCATGGTGTTCCTGTCCGCTCTGCTGACGGGCCTGAACCTGTACAATAAATTGGCCAAGTACGGCGGCGCGGGCACCTTGGTGCCCATTACAGGCTTTGCCAACGCCGTGGTGTCCCCGGCCATTGATTTTAAAAGCGAGGGCTTTGTTACCGGCATGGCGGCCAAGATGTTTCTGATCGCCGGTCCGGTTATCGTCTTTGGCACCCTGGTCAGCGTGATCTACGGCGTGATCTTGATGCTGTTCGGGCTGGCGTAAACAGATATTATGAAAAAACGCAGTCCTTTCTCAAAACATGAAAGGGCTGTGTTTTATTTGTAAAATGAAAAGGATCAGAAGAAGCAGGCGGTATGTGTTCTTTTATCAAGTGCGCACTTGGTTCCCCTGCTGTGCTGCTGTGATAGCTGCTTGAAGAATCCTGTTAGCGAGATTTCCTGTGCGGTGAGGAAGGGCTTATTGTACCGGTTTTTCAGAGCCTTTGAAGCGACATCACCTATAAGATACATGGGGAGTGTTCCGAAAATCCCCCATGGACGTCAAAGAACCATTCTTCACCGCTGGGAGATTCCAACACTACCTGCCCGCTTATGCCAGCCGTAATAGAAAAGAAAGCAGGAGGGAAGACTGCCTGTAAATCTGGGGCAATAATCCGCTGCATTGGGAGAAAACGACGGATCGGAGAGGAGCACGTCCCCTTGAAAACAGACGCTCACTATGAATATCTCCTGTAAAGCGCATAGGCTCCATGGAGACCATGGAGCCTATGCACGGAATTTTGAATTTTAGAGAAAACCAGAGGGAACAGGATTAGCAGGTGGCGCCGCCCTCCAGGTGCAGAGGAGCATCCAGGATAGCCTGTTTGCGCCCCGTGACATCACCGGCCTTCAGCTGGGCAATGAAGTTGTCGGTTCCGATGCGATCAATAAACATACCGAATCGCTCGCCGGTCTTGCCCTGCTCACGGTACAGCAGCAGAGCACGCTCGATCATTTCAAATACCTGCTCCTTGGTGTAGATTTCATCCACCACAGTGCCCAGGCGCTGACGCTTGCCCCAGTAGCCGCCCACGATAATCTTGTAGCCAACCTTCTCCTCGGTGACGCAGTCAAAATTGCAGACCCCGATGCACTTGCCGCAGTTGTTGCAGGCATCCTGGTCGATCTGCATAATACCGTCCTCGTCCAGATGGGCCACCTTCACCGGGCAGGCCTCCACCACAGAGCACTTCTTGCAGCCGTTGCAGTCATCCGGATCGTAGGCGGGAACCCGCTGGCCCATGATGCCGAAATCGTTCAGGCCCGGCTTGATGCAGTTGTTGGGGCAGCCGCCGACGCCGATCTTGAACTTGTGGGGCAGCTTTACATCGTACCAGCCCTTGTAGAAGGTCTCGTGCAGCTCACGGGCCAATTCCTGGGTGTCGATCAGGCCGTGGACGCAGACACTGCCCTTGCAGGCCACGATGGGACGGACGCGGGAGCCGGTGCCGCCGGTATACAGGCCGGCCTGGGCAATGAACTCGTTGAAGGGCTCAATGTTCTCATAGGTCAGGCCCTGCACCTCCACCGTCAGGCGGGAGGTCATGGCCGCACGGCCGTCGCCGAATTTCTTGGAGGCCTCGGCGATGACGGCCATTTCCTCATCGTTCAGCAAGCCGTCCACCGTGATGATGCGGGCGATGAAGTGCTCGCCATCCCGAGTCATGATGTAACCCCGGCCCTTGAGGGCCTTCTTTTCTTCAGCAGTAATGTTCAGCATTTGTGTTCTCCTTTTCCCTAAATATGTTTATTTATTGTTCCGTGATGCTGGCGTTGAACAGCGTTCCGCCCTCCAGCACACGGGTGTGCTTGTAACCGTAGAACTTCAGCCGGTTCTGCGCCAAATAGGTCCGCTTGCCGGTGGAGCACACCAGCAGCAGCTTCTCCTCGGGATCATATCCCTCCACGACGCCGTTGATCTTCGTGATGTCCAGATAGGGAGCGCCGGGGATGGAGGGCTGAATGGAGCAGTCCACCAGGCGGTAGCCCTCGGCGGCGCCGGCGGCGTACTCCGCGGGAGTGAACGTCTCCAGCTCGCCGGAGAGCTTGTTCAGCAGCGCGTTGACCGTCACGGCGAAGGGATGAATGGCGGTGGAGAACGGCGGCGTATAGGCGAAGTCACAGCTCTGCAGGTCCTCCAGCTTAGCGCCGAGGGAGATCGCCGTAACGGCGATGTCCGCCATCTTGTCCACGGAGCCCTTACCCACTACCTGGATGCCCAGCAGCCGGTGCGTGGCCTTGTCGCAGATCATCTTGGTCAGGAACTTGCTGGAGCCGGGATAGTAATGAGCCTTGTCATCAGCACCGGCCACAATGGTCTCCACATCATATCCAACCTCCCGGGCCGCCTTTTCCGTCAGACCCACTCGGGCCATGTTGGTGCCGGGCAGCTTGGCGATGCCGGTTCCCAGCACGCCGGGATAGGCCGGCGCGTTCTCGTCGCCCGCCATGTGCATGGCCGCCAGGCGGCCGCAGATGTTGGCGGTGGAGCCCATGGCGGACCACTGCCGCTGGCCGGTAATCCGGCTGGTCACCAGGGCGCAGTCACCCGCGGCGTAGATATCCGGATCGTTGGTCTGCATATGCTCGTCCACAACAAGGGTGCCCTTCACCATCTCCAGGCCGGTATCCGCCAGGAACTCCGTGTTGGGCCGGAAGCCCATGGCCAGCACCACGGCGTCCGCCTTCATAGGCCGCTTGCTGGTCAGCACCTTCTCCACCTTGCCGGTGCCGGTGATGCCCTCCAGAGCCACGCCGGTAAAGGGCATGATACCCGCGTTGACCATGGCGTTTTCCACATACTCGGACATCTCCGGGTCCAGCATCTCAGACAGCACATGGGGCGCGAAATCGATCACGGAGGTCTTCACACCCCGGTCCGCCAGGTTTTCCGCCACTTCCAGACCGATGAGGCCGCCGCCCACGATGACCACACGCTTCAGCTCGCCCGCGTCCACCTTTTTCCGCAGCGCGTCGGCGTCATCGGGAGTACGCATGAAAAACACATTCTCCAGATCCAGGCCCTCGCATTTGGGGGCGAAGGGATGGGCGCCTGTGGCGATGACCAGCTTGTCATAGCTTTCGGTGAATTCTTCACCGGTCTCCAGATTCCGGGCGGTGACGCTCTTTTCGGCCCGATCCAGGGCCGTGACCTCAATACCGGTGCGGACATTGGCGCCGGTCAGGGCCGCGAAGGCCTCCGGTGTGTTCACTACCAGCTCGTCCCGGGTCTTGATGACATCACCCACGTAATAAGGCAGGCCGCAGCCCGCATAGGAAATGTCCTTCCCCATGGTCAAGATCTGCACATCCGCGTCCCGCTGCTCCCGCTTCAGTTTGGCAGCGATTTTTGTCCCCGCCGCCACGCCGCCTACGATCAATACTTTCATACCGCACGCCCTTTCTCATATTGCACTCGTATGAGTGCTTATTTTAAGAGTATAAGTAAAAGATATCACCAAAAACACCATTTGTGAAACCTTAATATTATTATATGGTTCATCGGAAATATCTAATGTTTGTGTGGCGCATTTGCTAAAAGAACAGGATAGAAAAACTCAGAGCGTATTATCGCCCAGGGAACGATAGGCGTTTGTGGCGTTTATGAAATTTTGTAACGCAGGTGTGATGTATTTATCTTTGTGATATACCAAATCAAAGCTTCGACTAAAGTCCACATCGGACACCGAACACATCCAGAGGCGTCCTTGATTAACAGCGTCCCGAACCAACCGCTCTGAAATGATGCTGATACCGTGGTTATCGATCACTCCGTTGATGATTGCTTCAGTGTTGTAACAGTCCCATATTATATTCATGGGCAGTTTTCGCCCAAGAAATTGCTGCTCAATTTGGGCGCGGGTGCCACTTCCCCGTTCTCGAAGAATGATGGGATGGGCGGACACCTCGTCCAGGGAGACAGAGCTGCGTCCATAGAAAGGGTGCAGCGGAGAACAGATCAATACCAGACGGTCACCAATTGCTTTTTGAACAATCAGGTCAGAGTTCTCAATCCGGCCTTCCACTAAGCAGATGTCCAGTTCACTCTGAAGAAGTTTCTCCTCCAAAATATGGGTGTTCGCTACCAAAACCTCTGCTATGAGGCCGGGGTTGTTGGCTTTTAATTGAAGTAGGATGGGACTGATGACACAAGTACCCACTGTTACCGTGGCGCCGATTCGGACCTTTGATTGACGGGAAGCACAGCGTAGATATTCCTCCATCTCCGCTTGCAAAGCCAATGTCCGCTTTGCATAAAGGAGCATGGCCCGGCCGACTTCTGTTAAATGAAGGCTTTTAGAAAGACGGTCAAACAGAAGGACGCCATGTTCGCGCTCAATCTCAGAAACCACCTGGCTGACAGAGGATTGGGTAATAAATAGCTTCCGTGCCGCTAAGCTCATATTTTCACACTCTGCTACTGCCACAAAAATTTCCAGGCTGCGGTTTGTCATGTGTAAGACCCCTTTATAAACTTTATATAAGTTTTTCCCAATTGATTTTATAAATATATTAATGTTTTACAATGGTTAAGTCAAGCGATATAATTCCAAAAAACAGCAACCCGCAAAATGGAGAGGTTACAGTTCTATAAAAGGGGGAAACTATATGTTTTTGGGAGTTCATATCGCTGTTTGGAGCATTCTTCTGATATGTATTGTAATTGCATTTGCCTACGCTATGATAGGAGATTGCATTGACCAAAAAGGAGACAGGGAGCGAAGTGGATCGTTCGTATTCCAGCCAATTAAGTATGCGGCGATCGCACTTTGCACAGCTATCGCGATCCTTGCGACGATTATCAGCAAGCATGAGGCTTATGTGGGAAGTCCAATGCTGGCGCTGATGATCGGAATCATATGTGTCAACGTGATTCCGGATCGGAAGATGAATGCGGTGTTTAAAGCAGGTACCTCTTTTGTCGGGAAAAAATATTTAAGCCTGGGCATTGTCTGTCTCGGCGCGACTCTGGCATTCACAGACGTATTTAGCGCGGTTTTTTGCCTGCCCCTGGTAATATTCAATACACTGCTGGCGTTTGCTGTATCCAATCTGGTGGGAAGGAACCTTCTGCGAGTTTCACCCAATACTTGCACATTGGTCGGAGGAGGAACCTGCGTATGTGGCGGAACAGCGATTGCCGCGCTGTCTCCGATCGTAAAAGCCAAGGAGGAGGAGACCGCCTACGCAATGACGGCGATTTTCCTGTTTGATTTGCTGGCATGTTTATCCTACCCCTATCTTGCGGTCAAACTGGGCTTCAGCGAAACGCAGTTTGGATTCCTCGCCGGAACTTCCATCAATGACACTTCTTCTGTGGTAGCCGCGCAGGAGACCTTTTCCTCTCTGATGGGATTGGAGAACTATGCGCTTCCCGCGACCATCAAAGTTGTACGAACCTCCATGATTATCGTCTTGGTGCTGATTTTCTCCATCCTCACGATCAGGAAAGAGGCGGGCTCACAGGCTTCCGCCGGGAGGGGGTCGGTCTCCCTGACACGCACCATCTGGAAAGTATTTCCAAAATTTATTCTGTTCTTCCTTGTTGCAGTTGCACTCAATACGGCCTTGTCAGGCGCAGCGAAGAATCAGTATTTCTATACAGCGTATTTCAAGCCCTTTTTTGCGAATGGATATAAGTTTTTTGTCACATTGGCCTTGGCTGGTGTTGGATTTAAGATTAAGTTCAAAGACCTTTTTACAAACGGATTAAAGCCGGTCATATTAGGCGGGTGTACCTGGATCTGCCTTTGCCTGTCGTCCTTTATTTTCGCATGCTACTTTGCGGAAGGACTGTTTGGCTGATCTTCGAACGCAAATATGCACGAATATGAAGATCTGATAGAAGGAGAACATATGGTTTCCATTAAAAAACGGGATTCATAGATGCGCCCTTGACCTCTTGAGAAACTTGCAGATACAGAGCGCTTCGACACCTCGACACAAAAGGGTATCCAACGATCTTATTAACGCAAAAAGACCGCTGCAGAATGACTGCAGGCGGTCTTTTTGCATGGCAACGTGAAAAAATCTTAAGCAAAAGCTTTAACCCGGAGCTTTCGCAATAAGAAAAAAGGTGACAAGCGGTTAAGGAAGACTGAACAGAGACCAGAAAAATCCGGTCGAGGGCAGGTTTCGTAAAAGTACATTCAAAACCCTGGCGGGGAAAACTTACCACTATATACTGGGATGTTCTATAATCAGATGGGGCAGAGTGAGGCTGAATGGCGGAGACGCGCTGCAAAGAAAGTAAATCACTGGGAAACCTTCAACAGCAAGTAATAACTTTTCGTGAGTTTTCAGAGTTGACATAACAGCGTGGAAAACTCTGTGGAAAATGTGTAAAACCCCGTATTATGAACGATTTATAAAGGTGACGACACAGTTATGAAAAAATTTACGCAATAACCTTTTTTGAAAATCAGACAGACAAGGAGAGAAAAAGGAGAAGGATTGGATATCCCGGCCGGGGCTTGAACCACCGTATTTGGTGTGGTATGATATAATAGAAATATAATCAGGCGCTTATGCGCTGAACCGTAGATACGGAGGACAACAGATGGCAAGCAGAAAACAGGACTACGGAAATGACAGCATCTCCACCCTGAAGGGGGCGGACCGGGTCCGCAAGCGGCCAGGGGTCATCTTCGGCTCTGACGGGCTGGACGGCTGTGAACACGCGGTCTTTGAGATTTTATCCAATTCCATCGACGAGGCACGGGAGGGCCACGGTAGGCTGATCACCGTCACCCGGTATGCCGACCACTCCATCGAGGTGGAAGATATGGGCCGTGGCTGTCCGGTGGACTGGAATGAGAAGGAGCAGCGCTGGAACTGGGAGCTGGTGTACTGCGAGCTGTACGCCGGCGGTAAATACAACAACGGGGACGACAACTATGAGTATGCGCTGGGCCTGAACGGCCTGGGTGCCTGTGCCACCCAGTATTCCTCACGATATATGGACGTGACGGTATGGCGGGACGGCTTTGAGTATCAGCTCCATTTTGAGCGGGGTGAAATTGTGGGCAGCCTGGAAAAAACAGAACTGCCCAGAAACCAGAAGAAAAAGACCGGCACCCGCACCCGCTGGCTGCCGGATCTGGACGTGTTTACAGAGATCGATATTCCCGCCGAATACTTTACGGATGTGATGAAGCGGCAGGCGGTGGTGAACGCGGGTATCATGTTCCGTTTCCGGAACCAAGTGGGCGGCTCCTTTGAGACCCAGGATTTCCTGTATGAAAACGGCATCGTGGATTACGTCACAGAACTGGCTGGAGAGGGCAGCCTGACGGCTCCGGTGTTTTGGCAGACGGAGCGGAAGGGCCGGGACCGGGCGGATAAGGACGAGTACAAGGTGAAGCTCAGCGCGGCCTGCTGCTTTTCCAACAAGGTTAATGTCATCGAACACTACCATAACTCCAGTTGGCTGGAGCACGGCGGTAGCCCGGAGAAGGCCACTAAATCCGCCTTTGTTTCCGCCATCGACAAGTACCTGCGGGACCAGAACAAGTATCAGAAGAACGAGAGCAAGATCACCTGGGCGGACATCGAGGACTGCATCGTGCTGGTGAGCAACAACTTCTCCACTCAAACCAGCTACGAGAATCAGACGAAAAAGGCGATCACCAACAAGTTCGTGCAGGAGGCCATGACGGAGTTCCTGCGGTCCAATCTGGAGATTTACTTTATTGAAAACCACTTCGATGCGGAGAAAATCGCGGAGCAGGTTCTTATCAATAAGCGATCCCGGGAGAGCGCGGAGAAGCAGCGGCTGAACATCAAGAAAAAGCTCTCCGGCAATATCGATATCGCCAACCGGGTCCAGAAATTCGTGGACTGCCGCACCAAGGACGTAAGCAGGCGGGAGATTTATATCGTGGAGGGCGACTCCGCTCTGGGTAGCGTCAAACTGGCCCGGGATTCGGAATACCAGGGCATCATGCCGGTGCGGGGCAAAATTTTGAACTGTCTGAAGGCGGATTACGCCCGGATTTTCAAAAGCGAGATCATCACGGACCTCATCAAGGTCCTGGGCTGCGGCGTGGAGGTACAGAACAAGCACGTCAAGGATATGGCGGCCTTTGACTTGGGGAACCTGCGGTGGAATAAGGTGGTCATCTGCACCGATGGCGATGTGGACGGCTTCCAAATCCGAACCCTGATTCTGACCATGCTGTACCGCCTGACGCCCACGCTGATTAAGGAGGGCTACGTCTATATCGCGGAGACACCCCTGTTTGAGATCAACTGCGGAGAAAAGACTTGGTTCGCCTATTCTGACAAGGAGAAGAACGACATCGTCAAGGACCTGGAGGGGAAGAAGTACAAGATCGACCGCTCCAAGGGTCTGGGTGAGAACGACCCGGATATGATGTGGCTGACCACCATGAATCCGGAGACCCGCCGCTTGATCCGGGTGATGCCAGAAGATGTGGAACGGACGGCGGAGATATTTGATCTCCTGCTGGGTGACAACCTCCAGGGGCGGAAAGATCACATTGCGGAGAACGGATATAAATATTTGGAAATGGCGGACATCTCGTAAGAAGCCGGACAAGGTATGAATTGAGATTCCGATAGAAAAAGCCCTGAGGCCGTGAAAAGGCCTCGGGGCTTTTTCTGAGCTGGCGCGCCTGAAGAGACTCGAACCTACGCCCATTGCTGTACCAGAACCTAAAGGTGTTGTTCCCTCAGAAAAGGTTTTTCGGATTATGGATATACGCCACAGCATTCGGTGAATCTATCCCCCCATAGTACCGCAAATAGTTTTCATAGGCAGCTCCATAAAAAGATTACCAAAATCAAGAGGTTTATCCAAAAATTAATTGACAAATCTTCCAAATATGATATAATGGACAAAAAAGGTACTCTTTTGAAATGCGGGGGGGGGATTCTTTTGCTCATGACCCGTGAAATAGACTATGCGCTGCGCATCCTTCGGGCGCTGTACCAAGAAGAGAAAGTATCTGCATCCACCATCTCTCAACGGGAGCATATGTCAAAGGCTATTACATTGAAGATGCTGAAGCGGCTTCATGCCATCGGCTTAGTGTCCAGCTGCCGGGGCACCAACGGCGGATACTTTCTGAGCAGATCCTGTAAGGAGGTATATCTTTGGGATTTATTCCATGCTCTGGGAGAGGACCTGTTTGTCAATCGCTGTCAGCAGCCGGGCTACCGCTGCGAAAACTATCCGGATGGAGACTGCGGCCTGTGCAAAGAGCTCTCCCGTGTTCAGATCATTCTGGACACAGAACTGAAAAAGACCCCGTTAAGCGCGATTTTCCAGAATGACCAGGAGCATTAACTGCCAGAAAATCCAATAACCGATCAAGAAGGAGGAAGTATCTGTATGCTGTATCAAACCACACAGGCACATGAGGAACTGCGGGCAAAGGTCCGGGCGTTCGCAGAAGCCGAGATTAAACCCATCGCGTTCATGCTGGACAAAAACAACCAGTTCCCCACCGAAGCAGTACGAAAGATGGGCGAACTGGGTCTTATGGGCATCCCCTATGAAAAGGAGTACGGCGGCGCGGGCCTGGATGCGCTGAGCTACGCCATTGCCGTGGAAGAGCTGTCGAGAGTAGACGGTGGTACCGGCGTCATTCTGTCCGCCCATACCTCTCTTGGAACCTATCCCATTGTGGCCTTTGGCACAGAAGAGCAGAAGCAAAAGTACCTGCCGGACCTGTGCTCCGGCAAAAAGTTAGGCGCTTTCGGCCTAACGGAGCCCAATGCCGGTTCCGACGCTGGCGGCACTGAGACCACCGCCGAGGACATGGGCGATTACTACCTTCTCAACGGTGAAAAGATCTTTATTACCAACGGCGACGAGGCCAGTACTTATGTGATTTTTGCTGTAACGACTCCCGGAATCGGTACCAGAGGCATCAGCGCCTTCATCGTGGAGAAGGGCTGGGAGGGCTTTACCTTCGAGGAGCACTATGACAAGATGGGAATCCGCTCCTCCGCCACCTGCCAGCTGAACTTCAACAACGTAAAGATCCCCAAGGAGAACCTGCTGGGCAAGGAGGGTCAGGGCTTCAAGATCGCCATGGCCACCCTGGACGGCGGCCGCATCGGTATTGCGGCCCAGGCATTGGGCATCGCTCAGGGCGCCTATGAGGCAGCGGTGGAATATTCCAAGGAGCGCATCCAGTTCGGCAAACCCATCTGCCAGCAGCAGGGCATCGCCTTCAAGATTGCCGATATGGCCACCAAGCTGCGCTGCGCCCGATTCTTGGTGTACAGTGCAGCTGAGCTCAAGCAGGCCCATGCTCCCTATGGCATGGAGTCCGCCATGGCGAAAAAATACGCCTCCGACATTGCCTTGGAGGTTACAAACGACGCACTCCAGATCTTCGGCGGCTCCGGCTACTTGAAGGGCATGGAGGTGGAGCGATTCTACCGCGACGCTAAGATTACTACCATCTACGAAGGCACCAACGAGGTTCAGCGGGTAGTTATTGCCTCTCATATTCTGGGCAAGGCCGGCAAAGAGACTTCCACGGCTCCTGCCCAGCAGCGCGGGCCGGAGACCGGTGCCCGAAAGCGCATGATCCTCAAGGACGGCACCGCCCAAGAGCGGGTGGACTCCTTAGTGGCCAATCTGAAAAAGGATGGTCACGATTTTACAGTGGGAATCCCCATAGACACACCCATTACCCAGGCCGAGCGGGTGGTCAGTGCCGGACAGGGCATCGGAGCCAGAGAAAACATGAAGCTCATCGAAGATCTGGCCAAGGCTGCCGGTGCCGCCGTGGGATCCAGCCGTCCAGTGGCAGAGACTTTGAAATATGTTCCGCTGAACCGCTATGTGGGCATGTCCGGGCAGAAATTCAAAGGTAACTTGTATATTGCCTGCGGTATCTCTGGCGCTATCCAGCACCTGAAAGGAATTAAGGATGCCGCCTGCATTGTGGCCATCAACAAGGATCCCAATGCCAAGATCTTCAAGAACTGCGACTACGGTATCGTAGGGGATGTGATGGAAATCCTGCCCCTGCTTACCGCCGCCCTGGACACCGGGGAGAAGCTGCCCGCTCCGCCAATGAAGAAGATGAAGCGCGCTACGCCAAAAAAGACCTCTCAGCCCAGAAAACTGTATATCTGTAACGGCTGCGGCTACGAATACGACGTACTGACCGGAGATCCGGAAGGAGATGTGAAGCCTGGTACCGCATTCAAAGAGCTGCCTGATGGCTGGACCTGCCCCCACTGCGGTGAGAGCACGGATGGCTTTATCGAAATTGAAGTCTGATGCTCTGGAGCATCAGAAAGCAAGCCGGGAATTCGGCAGAAAATTCGCAAAAAGAAATCGAAGGAGGTCTTTCCATGTATAATTATCGTATGGTCACCGATGACCTATACTGGGTGGGTGCCGACGAGCACCGCTTGGCCCTGTTCGAGAATATTCATCCCCTGTATCACGGTGTCAGCTACAACGCCTATGTTCTGCTGGACGAGAAAACGGTCCTTTTCGATACCGCTGACTGGGCTGTGGGACGGCAGTTCATCGCCAACGTGAAGGCTGTACTGGCCAGCCGACCTCTGGACTACCTGGTGATCAACCATGTGGAGCCGGACCACGCTGCTTCCATTGAAGAGATTCTGCTTCGCTGGCCCGACGTGAAGATCATCACCACCCCCAAGGCGGTTACTCTGCTCAACCAGTTTGGTTTCAATCTGGACCCCAACAATGTGGACGAGGTCAAGGAAGGGGACACCCGCTGCTTTGGCAAACACACCATCGCCTTCCTCTATGCTCCCATGGTCCACTGGCCTGAGGCCATGGTGTCCTTCGACACCAGCAACGGCGTCCTCTTCTCCGCCGACGCTTTCGGCTCTTTCCGCTCCCTGGACGGCAAGCTGTTCGCGGATGAGGTGAACTTTGATCGGGAGTGGCTGGATGACGCCCGTCGGTATTACACCAACATCGTAGGCAAGTACGGCCCTCAGGTGATGGCCCTGCTGAACAAGGCTGCCAGCGCCGTGGGTCTGGAGAACATCAAGTTTTTGTGTCCTCTTCACGGTCCCGTATGGCGCAAAGACCTGGACTACATCATCGACAAGTACACCCATTGGGCTACCTATGAGCCGGAGGAAAAGGGCGTCATGATCGTCTACGCCTCCATGTACGGCAATACAGAAAACGCTGCCGAGGTGCTGGCTGCGAAGCTTGCCGCCCGAGGCATCACCAATACCCGGCTGTACGACGTGTCCAGCACCCACGTCAGCTACTTGATTTCTGATCTGTTCAAATACAGCCACATGGTGCTGGCTTCCGTCACATATAACCTGGGTATTTTCCCGCCCATGCACAACTTCCTTATGGATATGAAAGCCCTGAACCTGCAGAACCGTACAGTGGCGTTGATGGGCAGCGGCTCCTGGGCTCCCCGCTCCGGCGCTCTCATGAGGGAGGAACTTGAGAAGATGAAGCACATCAACATTCTGGATGATGAGATGACGGTTACCTCTTCTCTAAAGGCTGACAATGAGTCGGAGATCGACGATCTGGCTGATGCCATTGCCTCTTCCGTCCAAAAATAAGCGTATCCATTTGCCCAAGCACAAAAAATATTCAAAGACGGGCGCATCGTTTTGAACGGTGCGCCCGTCTTTTTCTGGGCCGGAAGGGAAGAACACTATCGAGATGCCAACTTTCAGTTCTGCATCCAAGGCCGAATCGACGGCCAGCGCAGCGGGTTCCGTTTGGAAAGCACGAACGCTTTAGATGTGGTAATTTCGCTGTATAAACATAGTACAGAATTTATAGTACTTATGAATGACTGCTGTCCATGGTATCGATTACGGCCGTTTCTTCTGCTTGTGGTATTTTCAAATTGGCAAGTAAGGAGAGAAGGATTGGGATGATCACAGTGGACAACAATTTGAAAAATCGTGAACAAGGGTCTCCATCCCCAAAAATATAAATAAAAGAATGATTTGCAAGGCACCACTGACTTCCACGCCACAATAGGATCACTGCATGTGGACCGCTCAGCCGGATACCACGTAGTTGGCCAGCTCTGGCGTACCGCGCACCATGGCCACAAGGTTATCGCAGGAGATGTCCTGCAGCGCGCGGACAGACTGTTCGGAGTAGAAGGCAGCGTGAGGCGTGATGACCACATCTTCCCGCCCAAACAGCGGATTGGAGGAAGGATCTGGCTGTTCCTCCTGCAGGACGTCCAGACCGGCACCACTGATCCAGCCTGCGTCCAGCGCCCGCAATAGGGCGCCTTCATCCACGCTGGCCCCGCGGCCTGCGTTCAAGAAGATAGGCTGGCGCTTCAATTGCTGGAAGAAAGCGTCGTTGAAGTAGGCCTCGGTCTCGCTGGAGACATTCATATGATTGGTAAGGATGTCCGCTTGCTCTGCTGCTTCCTCCGGGGAAACCAACCGGGCACCGCAGGATTCCGCCACGCCGGTGGGCAGATGGGGATCCACCGCCAGGATCGTCAGGCCAAAAGCCTGCGCCCGCTGTGCCACAGCCTGCCCGATACGGCCGAAGCCGAACACTGCCAGCGTCCGACCGGACAGCCGATATATGGGAGCTGCCAGCTTATAGGCCCAGACGCCATCCTTTTCCAGGCGGTACTGATGAACCTTTAATTTCCGGGCCACGGCCAGCATCAGGGCCATGGTGTGCTCCGCCACTTCCTCTGTACAATAGTTTCGAACAGCGCAAACAGTCACGCCATGGCGGCGGGCGGCCTCCAGATCGATGGTATTATATCCGGTGGCATCGATACTGACAGCCTTCAGCTTGGGACAACGGGAGAAGACCTCCTCACCCAGATGGAGAAAGCCGGTGATACATCCATCGGCGTCCGCTAACTCTCGCAGGAGCGCACTTTGCTCGCTGTAAGGATGAACGGTGACTTCAGCCTCCGGAAGGGCAGACTTCAGGCGGGAGACCTCATACTCCGTACCCCGTCGGAGCGTGGCGGGATGATCGCAAATTACCAGTTTCATAGATGTATCTCCTTCATATTGTAATTGAATTCTGACGGCCAAAGGTGATGTTTGGTGAAGCCTTATGCGGGTTCAAGCCAAAATGCGGTCTCCAATGCGGGAGACATGGTTCCGGGCGGCCACCTCGGCATAGTCAAACTGTCCGTTTTCCAGAAAACGGACAATTTCCTCGTGTTCCTGTGTGCCGGTAACCCCATACTTATCCATGGTGCCGGAGAGAATCAAAAACCGGCTGGAGCTGGTTTTGATCCGGCTGATGATATCCAGCAGGAATTGATTGCCTGTCAGTTCTGCCATGGTTACGTGGAGCTCATAGTCGATATCGATCAGAGACAGATGATCCAGCGGGGTTTGGGCGGCCAGCACCTTTTCACGTTCCCGCAAACAGCGCAGCCGGGCAGCACCCTCCGGCGTAAGGGTGTCTCGCAGCAGGCGGATTACCAGCGGCTCTAACGCTTCCCGTACCTGTGTAATCTGCCGGATGTCCGAGTCCGTCACATTAGTGACGCGGACGCTCTTGTTTTGATCGGTCTGGGCCAGCCCTTCATAAACCAATCGTTGGAGGGCGGCCCGTACAGGCGTGCGGCTAATGGCAATTTGCTGAGAGAGCTTCTCCTCTCCTAAAATGTCGCCGGGGCGAAGACGCCCGCTGGTGATGTCCCCTTTGATAATCTGATATGCCTGATCTGATAGGGTACCTGCTTTCTTTTTCATGTATTCCATCACAGCACCTCTAAAATTGTATACAATTCACTGCCTGAGAAGAGTATAGCTCGGGCCCTGTAATTTGTCAATAGAATTTTAAATTAAGTAATTTGATAAATTTTATTGACAGATTTGCGGAAGAATGTTATCCTAAAAAATCATCAGCAGACTCATAATTGTATACAAAATGGGACGAACAATGTGTTGCCAAAGAGAGGATGGTGCCTGATTATGGAAAACAGACAGTTCACCCTGCGCTGTGGAGAGAAACAATATACGGTGACGGTACCGGAGGGCATCCGGTTCCAATATGCGCCTTTGAACCCGGTAAAAAAGGAGACGGATTCCGCTGCGGCGATCCGGGATGCACTGGACCATCCGGTAGGAGCTCCGCGGATTGAGGAGCTGGTGCGGCCTGGACAGAAGGTATGTATTATCAGCGATGACAATACGCGCATGACGCCGGTTTCTTCAATCCTAAAGGAGCTGCTGCCCCGCGTCGAAGGGGCGGGTGTCCGTCGGGAGGACATTTTTATCGTCATGGCGCTGGGCAGCCACCGCTATATGACACCGGAGGAAATCAAGGCAAAGTTGGGAGTGGAGATCTGCGGACGCTACCGAGTGATGAACAGCGAGTTTGAGAACCCGGAGATGCTGATGGAGGTGGGGACCAGCGAACTGGGAACCCCCATCCGGGTGTTCAAACCCGCCATGGAAGCGGACGTGCGCATCGGCATCGGCAACGTGGTGCCCCACGGCTGCATGGGCTGGAGCGGCGGAGCCAAAATTTTGTATCCGGGAATTACTTCGGCGGATATAGTGTCCGAGTTCCATGTTATGCAGGGACTGCAGGATGAGATTTTGCTGGGTATGGTGGAGTGCCCCACCCGCTTGGCTGTGGAGGAGTGGACAAAGAAAATCGGTCTGCACTACATCATTAACACTGTTCTGGACGAGGATATGCAGTTGTATCGGGTTGTGGCGGGCCACTACGTTCAGGCACAGCGAAAGGCAGTATCTTATGCCAAGGAGATTTGCGGCATCAATCTCCAACAGCAGCCGGATGTGGTGTTATCCGCAGCGTATCCCATTCATCTGGATTTTTGGCAGTGCGGCAAGGCGGCCTACGGCCCCGCAAAGGTAATTAAAGAAGGGGGAGAGTTCTTGCTGTTGGCCGACTGCAGTGAGGGCGTAGGTCCCCATGAGAAGATGCTTCCCTATATGGGCATGGAAAATGGAAAGGCGGCACTGGAAAAGCGTGTCCGGGACGGAGAGACGGGGGAGGATTTGCTGACTATGGCCGTGGGAGTCAGCATGGGCCAGGTGGCCCGACACTGTCACTTCACCCTGATCAGTGATGGCCTCACAGCGGAGCAGTGTTCCGTGGGACATATGAGCCATTGCCCGGAGGCCGGACTCCAACAAGCACTGGAGGCGGCGCTTGCGAAATTTGAGAACCCCTTCCTGCTTGTTATTCCCGAGGGCGGCGAGGCGGTGCCCATCCTGAATGAGGATACCTAACGGGGAAATGGTCTGCTTCCGCACGGAGTTTGTTTTCCGGGATGGTCCGACGGCGTCGGTGTGCGGTTTCTGCCGCCGGGAACGGCGGCTGGCTGTTGAGGACTGTTTCCAAACATTGTCCGGGGCTGCGTTTGGATTCTTGCGCGATGGGCTTCTCATCGATCACCGGTTGAGCCGCCTGCTGGCGGAGGCAGCCGCACCGGAACGGGACAGTATCTTTCTCACCGCCGCCTGTATACGGATGCCCCAAGCCGACAGTCCCTGTGGAGCGGTGCTGGGAGATCTGTTCGCTCCGGCGGAGAGTGCCGCAGAGGACTGCGCTGCCCTGACGCTGAAAAATGGACTGCATCTTCATTTAATACTGAGGCCGGGGACAGGTGCGGTGGCGTTTTTCTGTGCAGAGGGCGAAACAGAGGAAACACTGTATGCCGAGGTGGCGGCCTCTTTTCCTGAGCGGAACGCGTTAGAAAGACTGGAGCAGGAGGCGGAGGGCTTTTTGTGGACGGTGGATCACGCGCCAGATAACTCGGCCCTAAACGGGAGTTGTCTGGCGTATTTGAGGGGCGATACAGGAGCGTACTGAGATAATGTTAATATCAACAGAAAGAAGGTAACGCGATGTTTATGATGCACACGAAGCTTCCAAGCTTTATTCAGCAGTTGAAAAACGCGGCGCTGCGCCATGGGAAAGAGGTGCCCTGTGAGATCAAAGGGCTGGAGAATTTGGAGACAGCCAAGGTTCAGTCCGCACGGACCGGGCGGCTGGAACGGGAGATCGAGGAATTGTCACAGACTCCCGGCGTCTTACGGTTAGAGGTACGCATCCTTCCCAGGGTGCCGGAGACGCTGCATACGGTAGTCATCAAGGTGCTGGGTGAGGACGGAAAACCCATTAAGGCGGTGCTGGACACGGTGGGAATCATTCACCCCGGTGTGGACTGCTATCTTGAGGGCTGCCCCGAAGTGGATGACCGCCGCCCGCCTGTTGGAAAACATTGAGGAGGTGTCCGAAATGAAGCTGAATTATAAACTTCTGCCGGAGGGAGACGTAAAAGGCTCTAAGGTCCCCGTATCCATTGCGTTCGTGGATTATCACGATGTGGTGGCCTGCGGCATCACCATGAAGCGGGCCTGCGATGCCATTGCCGCCCAAATATCAGGTCCCGGAGCCATCCATATGTTCGACATGGATGCCGTTACTACAAACAGTGACGGCATCATGATCCCCGGATCCATGACCTGCATGGCCGCCTGCGACTATGGCCGCATTGATCCGGAGTTCGGCTTTACGGAATTGATGGAGGTTCCCCACGATGAACAGCTCATCCGGGAGGAGCCGCATTTACGCCAGTGGGACATTAATTTCCCCGGCCACCGCCTGATCTTGGGTCCGGATCCGGATAATAAGCCCCTGCCCGTCCACAATGCGGTGATCTCGGGCCGCAGCTGCACCAACAACTCTGCCACCGAGGTGATGAACTGTGTTACCATGGACGAAATGTTGCTGTTTATCACGGGTCAGATGGAGGTTATGAAAGGCAAGGATATCCTATGGGGAAAGACCGGAGAGGTCATCTCCGTGGGCATCGGTATGCTGGTGGGAGAGGAGTACGGACGCATCGTGCCCCACCGGCAGTACATCTGCGGTGATACTGGCCACAAGAGCGGTGTCTATGCCAAGTATCTGAAAAACAAGCTGCCCTGTCTGGCTGCCCCCAAACGGGTGTTGGCAGAGCATATTATCCTGGCGCTGAAGGCAGGGATGATCCCCGGCCGCCATGTGGGTCCCTCCCCCGCTGTGTTGACGGTGGCCAAGTATATGGGCTACGAGATCGACTGTGACAACATCACGCCGGGGGCCTATCTGGAATTGGGTGACGTGGGTATCCAGGAGGAGTGGGTCCGCACTCCTATGGCTCCCATCAGCGAGGAGGAGTTTCTTGCGCGGGTGGAGGAGCTCCTGCCGGGAACGGAGCATGGGACCCTTTATCCGGCTTCTGAACTGACGGAAGCTCGCTCTGTTGAGGTGTAATATGGAGGAAAACACCAGAATCCTGGTACAGGTGGACAAGACCGTCATCAAGATCACGGGCCTGTCTGTCCGAGGACTGAATATCGGAGAGCTGGAGGACCTGCTACAGGAAAAGCTGAAGAGCATGGTACGGATTATCGGCGTCTCAGGAGACCGTATCGAGATGGACGTCTACGGCTTGGAGGAGAAGGACATCCTTCGGGACAAGGACGGTATCATCCGAACCGTGTCGCTGGCCCGGGGGATACAGGTCAGTGACATCACCGCCATGGAGCAGGTGCAGAAGATCCGGGCGGTGCCCTTTGACCAGATCCCGGTCTATACGCCCGGTGAGTGCCGGGCAGAAAGGTGGCTGGGCGTCTGATGGACAAAGCGTTGATCCAACCCACAGGCGACGAGATCCTGTCAGGCGTCGTGGAGGATACGGACAGCCCTATGATCCGGACCGTATTAGAGGATATAGGTTTCTCCGTCTCTGTGGCGGTACCGGTGGTAGATCGGGAAGACCATATTGAAAATACTATCCGGCAGGCGGTGATGGAGGGCTATGCCCTACTGGTACTTATCGGCGGCAGCGGTGGCGGCCACCGGTATGACTCCGATTTAACGCAGGACTTCACCCACACCGCCATGGACCGGCTGCTGATCGGTGCCTGTTCCACCGCACTGTATGGAAAAAACGGCCATCTGTGGAGCCGCCTGGTGTGCGGCTGGCTGGGAGAGACACTGGCTGTAAACGTGCCGGGGCCGTATCGGGAGGCTGAAGCCGCCATCAAGGCACTGGCAGAGAACTATCAGGGTCGGAACACAGACCTGAAGACCCTCAACGACTGCATGGCGCGGGCTGTCTGCGCTACTTACGGATAAATGAGGTGAACGCCCCGTTGGACGGAGAGACCGTCGGACGGGGCGTTTTCGTGACCGGTCATTCTGCACCGACTGATAGCGATCAGTAGAATGAATTTTGTGGATCATGGTAGGCAGAGGTCCAATCCTGCTTGAAAGTATCATCAAAATACCTGGAAAATACTTATATACTGCATTTTATGAGTCGGATAAATTCAAATAGAGAAGAATAGTTTCGAGGTACAGACTTTCAGGTCTGCGTCCAAAACCAACCGCAAATCCATCACTGAACAGGCGCATCCATTAGCCTCTGCAACCCTACAGAACGCAGCCAATGAAGGAAGTGACATCGGATAAGGCTGCATTTCAAAAAGCGTTTGATTTAGGGGCTTTTTAAATATTAAAAAATATTGGTTAATTGTAAAATCAAGTTGGACACTTGAAAAAATCCATAGTGATTTTTTCTCCCTGTGGTAAAATGGAGTTACCACACAACATTTGCCAAGGGAGGGCAATCACTATGGACTGCCAA